>OLOJ01001351.1_pt1 | contig 23016 bp, 17 predicted proteins | sample 1672251 | NCBI WGS metagenome assembly OLOJ01 (sample SAMEA3136664, study PRJEB25190) | human gut metagenome | biome: human gut; feature: human-associated habitat; material: faeces | place: Austria | collected 2013 | reverse complement strand
GAAGAACGTCACGCAGCTGCCGCTCACCGGCGCAATGGGCACCGCGTTGTTCACCATCGCGGCCCTGGTAATGGCCGGAGCCGGACTGGCGCTCGTGCTGCGCTTCCGCGAATCCGATACGCCGATGGCGGTCTGAGCGGGCCAGCAGACAGGCAACGGGGCTTGTTCGGGCGGGTGAGTCGTTGAGCGATCAACGGTTCACCCGCTTTTGTTGTGACGAATACGGGCGATTTAGGGTTTCGTGCCGCCTGAAATGGTTGGAAAAAACGCCATTCGTACCGGTATGATGGAACACGAAGCGAACAACGAATCGGATTGCGGCCTTGCATCGCAAACACGTATCGCAAACACGTATCGCAAGCGCGCATCGCAAGCTGAATCGCAAGCCGAACAGGGGAATGGCATGACGGAGGCCATTCGACTGCCGTGCGGTGGAAGGGAGCCGCCGCACGCCAAGCCGAAAGGGAACATCATGTGCAACGGTGGGGGAGCGTTCAGTCCGGAAGAAGTCGAATATCTGCGCTCGCTGCCGGTGGTGGCCGAAGCGTCGTCGCGACGCATCACCTACACGGAATCGTTCAAACACAACTGCATGCGCCGGTACCATGCGGGCGAATCGCCGGTCGAACTGTTCCGCGAAGCCGGACTCGACCCATCGCTGATCGGCTATAAGCGCATCGAACGTTGTTTCGCGCGCTGGCGCAAGATTGCCTGCCGTATGGGCACGGACCGGCTGGTATCGGTTGATGGGAATGGTGGAGTGGTGCCATCGGCGTCGGCGGATGTGGCGCCGTCGGCGGAATCTGCGGAGGTTGTTCGATCTGCGGTATCGCAGCCGGTGCAGCCAACGCAAACGACGGAAACGCAAAGCAATGCGACGCTGCCCGCGCCGCGCAACGCAGCCGAAGTCCCGATTCTGTCGGGAGGTGACGTGCGCGACCTGCTCATCGCCCAGCAGGTGCGCCGCATCGACGAGCTGGAACGCGAGGTGGCGGCGTTGCGGGCGGAACTGCATCGCAAATAATCGCAAAAATCGTAAAAAATGCGAGCAATCGGCATCGTCCGCAAAGCGACGCATGTCGAGAACGGCGGGCGTGGCGAGCGGGTAGACTTGCGGGTATGAGAATCGCACGTTTTACGCATAATGATGTACCGCAGTACGCCTTCGTTCAGACCGACAAGAACGACGGCAAGGACTATCTCGTGGCCTTGAACGGCTATCCGCTGTCCGGCCAGGCCGTCGAGCCGACCGGCGAGCGCTATCCGGTGGATGGTGACGGCATTCGTCTGCTGGCTCCGGTGATTCCGTCGAAGGTGTACGGTTTGGCGAAGAATTATGAGGCGCATGCGCAGTTCATGCATGAGGCCGGTCATTCCGATATCAAGCATGCGCCGGAGGATATGGTGATTTTCACCAAGCCGAGCACGTCGGTGATTGGTCCGGATGATCCGATTGTGATTCCGCTGTGTTCGAATGATATGAATTTCGAGCCGGAGTTGGCTGTGGTGATGGGTCGTATCGCCAAGAATGTGCCGGTGGAGCAGGCCATGGATTATGTGCTGGGTTTCACGTGCGTGAATGATGTGACGTTGCGTGATCTGCAGGGTCTTGATCCGACGTGGACGCGTGCGAAGGGTTTTGATACGGCGTGCCCGTTGGGTCCGTGGATTGTGACGCGTGACGATGTGGATTGGAAGGATGCGAAGATTTCCTTCACGCTCAACGGTGAGGATGTGCCGATGGCGTCGGGTACCACGGCGAATCTGATTCACGGCATTCCTGAGCAGATCGCGGCGATTACGAGTTTCACCACGCTGCTGCCGGGCGATGTGATTATGACGGGTACGCCGAACGCGTCGGGTCATCTGGATCCGGGTGACGAGGTGATCGTGCACGTCGAGGGCATCGGCGATCTGCGCAACGTGGTGGTGCGCGGCTGATTTTCGGCTTGCTGGCGGACTTTGGATTAGGCGGGTTTGCAACGTTTCGTGATTTCGTTACGTTGCTGCCCGCCTTTTTCGTATGTATTGCGATTGCCGGTGAGCGCTGGTGATTGTCGGTGACTGCCGTCCTGTGTCGAAAGACGGTTTTGAGAAACGCAAAAAGTTGAGTGTGTGGGACTCAAGTTTTGGGAATATAATGGCGATGAAGTCGGTTGAGCATATCAGACAACGACATATGCGTCCGAACGCCGGCCTGGTAGCGAAGGCCGGGCGGCCGGGCGCGAACCATGGAGGATGATATGGAACAGAAGTTCACGCAGATGGCGCAGGAAGCGCTTTCGGACGCCGTTCAGAACGCGGCGGCGCTGGGCAATCCGCAGGTAGACACCCTGCACCTGCTGGACGCGATGCTGCGTCAGGAAAACAGCATGGCCCGCGCGCTCATCGAAGCGGCAGGCGGCAACGCGCAAAACGTGAGCGCCGAAGTGCATCAGGCGATGCAATCGCTGCCGAGCGCCAGCGGATCGACCACAACGCAGCCGGACGTCAGCAGGCAGCTGTCGGCGGTGCTATCGCAAGCCGAAAAAGAAATGCAACGGAGGGGAGACGAGTACGTCACCGTCGACCTCATGCTGGTCGCAATCGCGGCCGCGAAACCGAATCAAAGCGCGGACATCTTGGAAAAGAACGGTCTTACCGCGGATAAGCTGCGTAACGCCCTGACCGCCGCGCGCGGCAGCGACCGCAAGGTGACCAGCGCCGACGCGGAAGGCTCGTACAAGGCTTTGGAGAAGTACTCCACCGATTTGACGGCCGCCGCGAAGGAAGGCAAGCTCGACCCGGTGATCGGCCGCGACCAGGAAATCCGCCGCGTCATCCAGATCCTGTCCCGCCGTACCAAGAACAATCCTGTGCTGATCGGCGAGCCTGGCGTCGGCAAAACCGCCGTCGTCGAAGGCCTGGCGCAGCGCATCGTCGCCGGCGACGTGCCGACCACCCTGCAGAACAAGAAGCTTATCTCGCTTGACCTGGGCTCCATGGTGGCTGGTTCCAAGTACCGTGGCGAATTCGAGGAACGTCTGAAGAGCGTGCTCGAGGAGATCAAGAAGGCCGACGGGCAGATCATCACCTTCATCGACGAGATCCACACCATCGTCGGCGCGGGCGCGGCCGAAGGCTCCATGGACGCGGGCAATATGCTCAAGCCCATGCTGGCCCGTGGCGAACTGCGCCTGATCGGCGCCACCACACTGGACGAATACCGTGAGAACATCGAAAAGGATCCGGCGCTCGAACGTCGTTTCCAGCAGGTGTTCGTCGGCGAGCCGAGCGTGGAGGACACCGTCGCCATCCTGCGCGGCATCGCGCCGAAGTATGAGGCCCACCACAAGGTGACCATCGGCGACGACGCGCTGGTCGCGGCGGCAACCCTGTCGAACCGCTACATTTCCGGACGCCAGCTGCCGGACAAGGCCATCGATCTGGTGGACGAGGCCGCAGCGCACCTGCGCATGGAACTCGACTCCTCACCTGAGGAAATCGACGAACTGCGCCGCCAGGTGGACCGCCTCAAGATGGAGAAATCGTACCTGCTGGGCAATCCGAAGAACGACAAGGCCGCGGAAAAGGCCGAAGCGGAACTGGACGACAGCGCCAAGGACCGTCTCGCCGATTTGAACCAGGAAATCGCCGACAAAAGCGAAAAGCTCAACGGGCTGAAAGCGCGTTGGGACGCCGAAAAGAACGGCCACAACCGTATCGGCGACCTGCGCAAGAAGCTCGACGAGCTGCGTACGCAAGCCGAAAAGTACGAGCGCGAAGGCGACCTGGCGAAATCGTCAGCCATCAACTACGGCGAAATCCCGGCCATCCAGAAGGAAATCGCCCAAGCCGAGAAGAACGAGGCGGAATCGGGCGGAGCCGACAATGCCAACGCCGACGTGCCGATGGTCCCCGACCGCGTCGACGCCGACTCCATCGCCGAAATCGTCTCCGACTGGACCGGCATCCCCGTGGGCCGTCTTATGCAGGGCGAAAACGAGAAGCTCCTGCACATGGAGGAGTACCTCGGCAAGCGCGTGATCGGCCAGAAGGAAGCCATCCAAGCGGTTTCCGACGCCGTGCGTCGCTCGCGTGCCGGCATCTCCGACCCGAACCGTCCGACCGGATCGTTCCTGTTCCTCGGCCCCACCGGCGTGGGCAAGACCGAACTGGCCAAGGCGCTCGCCGACTTCCTATTTGATGACGAGAAGGCCATGGTGCGCATCGACATGAGCGAATACATGGAGAAGGCCTCCGTGTCCCGCCTGATCGGCGCCGCGCCGGGCTACATCGGCTACGAAGAGGGTGGCCAGCTTACCGAAGCCGTGCGTCGCCGTCCGTATTCGGTGGTGCTGTTCGACGAGGTGGAGAAGGCCAATCCGGAAGTCTTCGACGTGCTGCTGCAGGTGCTTGACGACGGTCGCCTGACCGACGGCCAGGGCAGGACCGTGGACTTCAAGAACACGATTCTGATCATGACCTCCAACCTGGGCTCGCAGTTCCTCGTCAATCCCGACATGGACGCGGACGCCAAGAAGAAGGCCGTGATGGACGCCGTGCACATGCAGTTCAAGCCGGAATTCATCAACCGTCTGGACGAACTGGTCATGTTCCACCCGCTGACCCGCGAGGAGCTCGGCGGCATCGTGGACATTCAGGTCGCGCAGGTGTCCGCACGTCTGACCGACCGCCGCATCACGCTCGACGTGACCGATTCGGCGCGCGAATGGCTTGCCAACACCGGTTACGATCCGGCGTACGGCGCACGTCCGCTGCGTCGCCTGGTGCAGACCGAAGTCGGCGACCAGCTTGCCCGCATGCTGCTGGCCGGCGAAGTGCACGACGGCGACACCGTGCTGGTGGACCAGACCGGCGGCGACCACCTGGAGCTGTCCGCGTGGGCCGCGGACCAGCTGGAGGATATGGGCGAGGGGAAGACGGACGATTCCGCCGACGTCCCGAACCCGGCTGAGTGACGATTATCGATTGGTTACCTGTCGGTCGTAAGCCTGCAATACCAGGCCTGCGACCGACAGCACGGTCGAACCGAGCAGTATGGCGATCGCCAGCTTCGGTTGCATGCCGAACGCCAGCCACAACGCGCACGTCCACACCGCGACCACCATCGTCACCGACGTGGTGATCTGCAGCACGCGTGCGCGGATCGCATGACCTACCACAGCGCGGAAGAGCAATTCTTCCGCGCTTTTTTCTTGCGTTGGCTCAGGGGATTTCGCTTGAGATCGCGCCGATTCTGTTGATTCTGTTGACTGTGCCGATTGCGCCTTTTCTGTTTCTGCCGTCTGCTGCGCGGTCATCGCGTGTTGCCGGACAAGCGTGCCAGCCAGCGAAAGCGTCGCGACCACGCCGACGAACGCGAAATACGGATCGCGCGAGCCGGCTGGGAAAATCCACGACACCACGCACAGCAGCAGGCTGTACGCGTAAACAATCGCCATGCCAAGTGAAACCAGCGAATCGCCGTTCGGACGTCGCCGCTGCAATGCGGGCAGGCCGCGGTGGTGAATCGGCGCCGCGCAATAGAACATGACCGGCGTGATGACGATGGCGTGCAGCCACGGATTCGTCAGCCAGCCCGGCATGGCGATTTTGGCCAGCGCCAGTAATGTGATGACGAACGTTGGAATGGTCAGGATAAGCGCGATGACGAGGCGCTTGCCGAGGTGGTCGGTGGGTTGTCCGTCGATGTCGGATGTCGATTCGCCGTCTGCCGTCACTTTGCCGTCTATCGTCACTCCACCGTCGGTTGTGTGGGATGGGTCGGCAAATCCGCCGTCCGTCCGCAGCGGAATCGCCTGGCGTGCGTCCGAGCTTGGAAACAGCCGCAACAACGCCCAGGTGGCGATGGATGCGGCCACAATCGACACGGCCGCCAAAAACAGATCGAATCCCATAATGTCCCTTCGTGTTGGGCTGATGCATTTCGCGTTCGGCTGATTTCAGCATAGTGTACGGTTGTGTGGCATGCGGTCGGTCTTGCGAATGAATGTGGATGCGTGGATTGATGTGTTCCTGACGACGTGATACCATCGAACGTATGTTCGATAATCCTGTGTTTGTAGTGATATTGCTGGTGATCGTGGCCGCGCTCGGAGCGGCTGCGGGCTTCTTCGCGGGCCGTGCCAAAGGGCAGGATATGGCCCGTGGCGCGAAGGAATCCGACCTGAACGAGGCGAAGGCGCAGATCGAGGCGGACAAACAGGACATCAGCAATCTCAACGCGGCTGTTGTGCAATACCGTACGCAGGCGGAAGGATTCAGCCAACAGCTGACGTATCTCAAATCGCAATTGGCACAGGCCCAGCGTGCCGAGGAAATGCGCGTGGAACGTGAACGGCAGCGTGCCGCCGAAGAAGCGAACCGTCGTCAAGCCGAAAGCGAACGGAAACTGCAGGAGCAAAGCAAGGTGCTCTCCGCACTGGCTCCGGTGCAGAAGAACCTCGACGCCCTGCAGACGAAGGTCGCGCAAATCGAAGAGGGCCGCAAGCATGAGATGGGCGCGCTCGGCGAACAGCTCAAAGGTCTTGGCGAACAGCAGGCGCGATTGGATCGCGAGACGAGCGCCCTATCATCGGCATTGCGCAACAACAAGGTGCGTGGCGCGTGGGGCGAGGCGCAGCTGCGCAACATCGTGGAATCGGCGGGTCTGTTGGAACATGTCGATTTCGACACCCAAGTGGTGGTCACCGACGCCGATGGACATACGCAACGGCCGGATATGATCATCCACATGCCGGGCGGCAAAACCATTCCGATCGACGCGAAAGCGCCATACGCCGACTACCAGCGCGCATGCGAGATTCCAGACACCGCTTCACCGGAGGAACTGGCTCGCAAGAACGAGCTGCTGCATTCCCATGCCAAAGCGGTACGAGACCATGTGAAGACCCTGGGAGACAAAGCCTACTGGAACGCGTTCAGCGATGCTCCGGATTTCGTGATCGCGTTCATCCCCAACGAATCGTTGCTGCAGGCCGCATTGGAAACCGACCCGACACTGATGGACGACGCATTCGCGCAGAAAGTCGCGCTGACCTCGCCGATCACCCTATGGGCGGTGCTCAAATCCGTGGCATACGCATGGCAGCAGCAAAGCCTGACCGATGACGCGAAAATGCTGTTCGACCTGTCCCGAGAGCTGTACGAACGGTTTGCAGTATTGGGGGAGCGGGCCACCAAACTGGGTTCCGCCATCACCAAAACGGTCGGCGCATACAACTCGTTCGCCGCGTCGCTCGAATCGCGCGTGCTGGTCACCGCGCGCAAACTGCAACGCGTCGACCAAAGCAAGGTCATCGGCACCGTCGACATGATTGCGCCCGAAAAAGGGGATATCCGCGAGTTGTCCGCTCCCGAGACCAACGCCGAATAACCATGTTTATCGCTCATAAATCACCCATACCGCACGGTGAATGACGAGCCGAAAGGATAGACTGGAACCATGACCGAAGAGAACACTTTCCGCAAGACGACACCGGTTCCGACGCATGATTCCGCTGCGGGCCAGTCTGTTTCCGCTTCGACGGAATCCACTGTCGATTTCGCCATGCTCGAACCGCGCGACCAGCTCAAGGCGCTGCTGCAGGCCGAAATGAAGGACAAGCCTTTCTCGGAACTCTCCTCCGTGCTGTTCGACCATCGTGGAGCCTCCATCGTCGGCCATATCCTGCTCGACACGTTGGAGGAAGCCGGCTATTCCGTCGACGATTTCGACGCGGTCGGCGCATTGACCGCCGCGGCCGTGCCGCTGGTTTCCGCCATGATTCAGGCCGCCGCCTCCCGTGGCGAGGATTTGGATGGTTTCGTTATGGACTTCGTCTACCCGTCCATCAAGGGTCCGTCCATCAAGGGCAAGCGAGTGGTGCTGATCGACTCCTGGCTGTCCGAAAAATCGTATGTGCAGACCTCGTCGTTGGTCACCCTGCGCAACGGCAACGAGCTGAGCCTCGATTTCTCCGTGGTGGAGAACGAAGGCGCCAAGGTTCTGGCCGTCGCCTCGCTGATCGGCGGTGTCGATATGGTCGATCCGACCATCAAGGTCATCAACCCGGTCACTTCGGAGGAATCCGAACTGCCGTTCGTTGAGGTGTTCAAGGAATCCGAACTCCACTGAACACCGAGTTTCCCGCCGACCGACCGCAAACATATCTGCCGTTGACGTCGTCGAATGTGCGATGACAAGCATGATGATGCATGCGGATGCGCGGGCCTTTGACATATTTGTATTGCTGTTCCTATGAAGGGGAGAACGTGCACGATCCCAATCCCATCGATGTTGCCGCACAGGCATCCGGCGAACCGACGTTCCGCGAGGTCGGCGTAGGACCGTGGTCGCAAACCCATCCAGGCGAACCACGCCCGGACGATGCGTCATCCCCCAATTACGACATCCGCTTCGACTCCACCCTGCTCGACGAAGGCGACCGCCGCAACGTGCTCGACCGCTACCGCTACTGGACGGTCGCGGCCATCAAAGCCGACCTGGACTCCCGCGGGCGCCACGATTTCGAAGTCGCCGTGGAGAACTGGACCCACGATTTCAACATCGGCTCCATGGTGCGCACCGCCAACGCATTCCAAGCGCGCCGCGTGCACATCGTCGGCCCGCACAAATGGAATCGCAAGGGCGCGCTCATGACGGAGCTGTACCAGCACGTCGAAAACCATCCATCCATAACGGAACTTGTCGAATGTTGGAAACTGCGCATCGCCGGCGAAATCGCCGCCGCCCAATCGCAAGCCGCCGCCATCGCCTTCCATATGCGTGGCTCCGCAGCCGCGACGGACGGCACTTCCGGCACTGCCCCGAACACAAGCGAAACCATGGCCCAACTGGAAGCCTTGGACGCGAAAATAGCAGAACTGCAAGCCGCCCGCGTCATCGCGCTCGACATCATTCCCGGCGCGGTGCCCATGGAAACCTACCATTTCCCCGAACGCTGCCTCATGCTTTTCGGCGCGGAAGGCCCGGGTCTGTCCGAAAAAGCGCTCGAACTGGCCGATGACGTGGTCTACATCTCCCAATTCGGCTCGGTCCGTTCCATCAACGCCGGCGCCGCCGCCGCGGTCTCCATGCACGCCTGGATCGCCCAGCACGCCGCGCCGCAAGCCTGATCGCGCCATCGGCACGCGGCAAGAAAAGCCGTTAAGCGTCGCTTTGCCGCAATAGCGGATGCGTGCTCGCCGACCAGGCGACGGAACGGCCGTCGAACGGATGGCGGCCAGTCGCGGCCGGGTTGCGAACGGGGCACGAAATAGGGCACACGCTCGTCACGCAGACGCGTTACTGTTAGGGTCATGCCTACTTTCACCAAAGAAGAAATCGTGCATTTGGGCGATCTGGCCCGAATCGCACTCACGGACGAGGAAATCACCCGTCTGCAGGGCGATCTGAACGTCATCGCCGAATCCATCAACAAGGTCCAGGAAGTCGCCACCGACGACGTGGAACCGACCGCGAACCCGGTCCCGCTGGAAGCCTACCTGCGTCCGGACGTACCCGAGACCCCGCTGACCCAGGCCGAAGCCACCGCAGGCGCCCCGGTCTCCGAGGCCGGCATGTTCGTCGCACCGCGCATTCTGGGACAGGAGTGATATGAGCACCACCGAACTCGTCAAGCTTTCCGCCGCCGAGATGGCGGCCAAGATCAAGGCCAAGGAAGTTTCCAGCCGTGAGCTGGTCGAAGCCCACCTTGCGGTCATCGAATCCGCCGAACCGAGCGTCAAGGCCTTCCTGAAGGTCTCCGCCGATCAGGCCCTCGAGCAGGCCGACGCCTTCGACGCCAAGTCCGATGAGGACAAGGCGCAGATGCCGGAACTCGCCGGCGTGCCAATCGCCATCAAGGACATGATCGTCACCAAGGGCATCGAAACCACCGCCGCATCCAAGATCCTCGAAGGCTGGGTGCCGCCGTACGACGCCACCGTCATCGAGAAGCTCAAGGCCGCGGGCATGCCGCTGTTGGGCAAGACCAACCTCGATGAATTCGCGCAAGGCTCCTCCACCGAGCACTCCGCCTACCAGACCACCCACAATCCGTGGGATACCGAGCGCGTGCCGGGCGGTTCCGGCGGCGGTTCCGCAGCCGCAGTGGCCGCATTCGAAGCTCCGCTCGCCCTGGGTACCGACACCGGCGGCTCCATCCGCCAGCCGGGCTCGCTGACCGGTACCGTCGGCGTCAAGCCGACCTACGGCGGCGTCTCCCGTTTTGGCGCGATCGCCATGGCCTCCTCGCTCGACCAGATCGGCCCGTGCTCCCGTACGGTGCTCGACTCGGCCCTGCTGCAGGAAGTGATCGGCGGACACGACAAGCGCGATTCCACCTCCATTCCGGAAGGCCCGCGTCCGATGGTCGCCGCAGCCCGTGAAGGCATGAAGCGCGATCTGAAGGGCCTCAAGGTCGGCCTGATCAAGGAGCTCGGCGGCGAAGGCTTCCAGCCGGGCGTCATGGCCCGCTTCAACGAAGGCGTCAAGAAGCTTGAGGAAATGGGCGCGGAGGTCATCGAAGTGTCCCTGCCGCACCTGCCGTACTCCCTCGGCGCCTACTACATCATCATGCCGTCCGAGGTCAGCTCCAACCTGGCCCGTTACGATGGCATGCGCTACGGCCTGCGCGTCATGCCGCCGGCAGGCGTTCCGCAGACCGCCGCCAACATGATGGCCTACACCCGTGAGGCCGGCTTCGGCGACGAAGTCAAGCGCCGTATCATCCTCGGCACCTACGCGCTGTCCGCCGGCTACTACGATGCCTGGTACGGCTCCGCGCAGAAAGTCCGCACCCTGATCATCGACGACTTCAAGAAGGCCTTCGAAAAGGTCGACGTGCTCGTCGGCCCGACCAGCCCGGTCACCGCCTTCAAGTTCGGCGAGAAGACCGAGGACCCGATGGCCATGTACGCCATCGACATCACCACCATTCCGGCCAACCTCGCCGGCGTGCCGGCCATGAGCATCCCGGCCGGCCTGAGCGACGACGGCCTGCCGGTCGGCTTCCAGTTCCTCGCCCCGCAGCAGCGCGACGAGGTCATGTACAAGCCCGCCGCCGCTCTCGAAGCGGCCCTCGAGGAAAGCTGGAACGGCCCGATCTGGCAGTCCCTGAAGACCCCGTGGCTCGACGGACTGGACAAGTAGGAAGCATCGGAGGAAAGAAAACAAAATGGCTGAAAAGTTGATGAAGTACGCCGATGCCGTCAAGAAGTTCGACCCGGTCATCGGTCTGGAAACCCACGTGGAGCTGTCCACCACCACGAAGCTGTTCTGCCCGGCCGAAGTCCACTTCGGCGGCGAGCCGAACACCCAGCTCACCCCGGTGAGCCTCGGCCTGCCGGGCTCCCTGCCGGTGGTCAACAAGACCGCCGTCGATTACGCGATCAAGCTGGGTCTCGCCCTGCACTGCGAAATCGCCGAATGGAGCCAGTTCGCCCGTAAGAACTACTTCTACCCGGACATGCCGCGCGATTACCAGATCTCGCAGTATGACAAGCCGACCAACGGCAACGGCTACCTCGACGTGGAGCTTGAGGACGGCACCATCTTCCGTGTGCCGATCGAGCGCGCCCACATCGAGGACGACGCCGGCAAGAACACCCACGTCGGTGGCGCCGACGGCCGCATCGAAGGCGCCGACCACTCGCTGGTCGACTACAACCGCGCCGGCGTGCCGCTGATCGAAATCGTGACCAAGCCGATCGAAGGCGCAGGAGACCGCGCCCCCGAAATCGCAGGCGCCTACATGCGCGCCATCCGCGACATCGTGCGTGCGCTGAACATCTCCCATGCCCGCATGGAGCAGGGCAACATGCGCGCCGACGTGAACGTGTCGCTGCGCAACAGCCCGTCCGATCCGTTCGGCACCCGTTCCGAAACCAAGAACGTGAACTCGTTCCGTGGCATCGAGAAGACCATCCAGTACGAGATCCGCCGCCAGGCCGCCATCCTTTCCGAAGGCGGCGAGATCCTGCAGGAGACCCGCCACTGGGACGAGGCCTCGCAGACCACCGCAGGCGGCCGCGTGAAGTCCGACGCCGACGACTACCGCTACTTCCCGGATCCGGATCTGGTGATGCTGCACATCACCAAGGAGCACATCGAGGAGATGAAGGCCCAGATGCCGGAAATGCCTCGTGAGCGCCGCAACCGCCTGAAGGGCGAGTGGGGCTTCAACGATCTGGAGATGCGCGACGTGCTCAACGCCGACGCTCTGGACCTGCTCGAGGACACCGTCAAGGCCGGCGCTTCCGCCTCGGGCGCCAAGAAGTGGTGGCTGGGCGAGCTGTCCCGCGAAGCCAACAACAAGGGCGTGAGCCTTGAAGAGCTGCCGATCACCCCGGCCGACGTCGCCGAGGTCGAGAAGCTCATCGCCGACGGCAAGCTCAACGACAAGCTCGCCAAGCAGACCGTCGCAGGCGTGCTCGCCGGCGAAGGCACTCCGGACGAGGTCGTCAAGAAGCACGGCTTCCAGGTCGTTTCCGACGACGGCGCGCTCGAAAAGGCCGTCGACGAGGCACTCGCGGCCAACCCGGACATCGTCGAGAAGCTCAAGAGCGGCAACATGAAGCCGATGGGCGCGATTATCGGCGCTGTCATGCGCGCCACCCGCGGCCAGGCCGACGCGAAGGCCGTCACCAAGATCGTGATGGGCAAGATCAAGTGACGTTCCGGCGATTGCCGAACGTTGCCTGATTGATGGCATCGAAAGGCGTGCGTTTTTGCGATGAGAGGAATCGTAAAAACGCACGCCTTTCTGCATTTTGTTGCTTTTTATCTGCTTTTACATGCCTTTTCGTACGATTCACGCGTCGGCTGGGGGAGGTTTCACGGGGATTTTGCCTAACAAAACTCCCAGCTGGCGTTCAGTCGGGTACAATACCGTCGGTATGGGTGTGGTGAGGGACCGCGCCGAGAAACATAGGGAACGATAATCATGTCAGAGTACGCTGAAACCACAGCGAAGGAACAGACGACGGACCAGCGGGCGAGGGAGCTGCCGGAACGCATCGTCATTCCGCCCATCAAGGGCGAGATGGTGCACTTGCGCCCCGCCACCATCGACGACATCGCACGCATGGAGGTCATTGAGGCGTACGTCGGCGCATCCGGCATCACCGGCAAGGACCGCGTGGCCGAACGTGGCGCTGTGAACGCGTGGGTGCGTCGTTCCGTGGCATGGTCCAATGGCGAAAAATCGAACGAATCCGGCGTGGGGGATCCGGAATCTCGTCGTACCATCGCATGGTCCATCGTCACCGAAGCCGACCATGACGGCGACGGCGAGCTTGACGCGGCCTCTTCCGACAACGTGATCGGCATGATCTTCCTCATCGACATCGACGGCTGGGCACGTTCCGCCCGCATCCAAGTGGTGCTCGGCAAGGACTACCGCGGCCGCGGCTACTCGCGAGACATCATGCCCCGCGTGATGACGTACGGCTTCGCGCCGGAACCGGCGGGCCTCGGCATGCACCGCATTTGGGTGGCCGTGCCGGAACAGAACACGCGTTCCGTATCCGTCTACCAGTCGCTCGGCTTCGTGCCGTCCGGCCGTTCGCGCGATGCCCTGTGGAACGCGTCGGAGAACCGTTACCAGGACCTCATCGTCATGGACACGCTCGTCGACGAATTCGACCCGATCCGCTCGCTCGACGCGTTCGGCATGCACGTGATCGAAGACAATCCGGGCGTCAAGGAGGCGTTGAGCGCCCGCGAACACTCGATCGCCATCCAACTCAACTTCGTACATAAGGGCGATGCGGACGATGCCGCAGCGGCAGGCCAGAGTGGAGACACGGCGCAGACCTCCGCCGACGAGACGTCTGCCGCGCCATCGCAGGAATCGCAGCCGAACGAAGCATCCGGAACGGCGAAGACGGACCAGAAGGCCGGCGATGCCGACAACAACTGGCCGTACAGCTCGGATGAGCGCAAAACCTCGAAGGATGCTTGGTGGCGCACGCTTGGACGTGGCCGCAAGCGCGACACGGAAGGCAGACGATGAGCGCCGAGGACCTCGACAACTACGAAACCGACGCCGAGCTGTCCCTATACAAGGAATACCGCGACGTCATCAAACTGTTTACCTACGTTGTGGAGACCGAGCGCCGCTTCTATCTGGCCAACAAGGTCGATTTCAACGTGCGTTCCGCCGGCCAGGACGTCTACTTCGACGTGCGGCTGACCGACGCGTGGGTGTGGGACGTCTACCGTTCCAGCCGTTTCGTCAAAAACGTGCGCATCGTCACGTTCAAGGACGTGAACGTCGAGGAAGTGCAGAAAACCGACATCGACATTCCCGACAGCATGTAGCGGACCTACGGAAAACCAGTCTTCGGCGGAAGCCGTACGGCTGGTTTTCCTTCTATCAGGGCGATTGCTGTCGGACTTGGCGGTGATTTTGTGTGCATGCGCACAGGTGCGCTGTGCGTTTCCCTACCTTCGGGTAGAATATCTTCGATTTTGTTTGTAAGGAGACTTCAAAGTGACGCAAAAGCAATCCGTGGTCATCATCGGTGGCGGCCCTGCCGGCCTGACTGCCGCTTGGGAGCTCGTCAAGGACGGTGGCTCCGAACAGTACGACGTGACCGTGCTGGAAGCCACCCGCGAATTCGGCGGCATCTCCCGCACCGTCAAGCATGACGGCAATCGTATGGATATCGGCGGCCACCGCTTCTTCTCGAAGGACGACCGCATCATGGACTGGTGGAAGGACGTTCTGCCGCTGCAGGGCGCACCCAGCTATGATGACAAGAAGCTCCACCGCGAGCATGATATGGAGCCGGGCGGCCCGGATCCGGAAATCGAAGACAAGGTGATGCTCAAGCGCCACCGCGTGTCCCGCATCTACTGGAACCGCCACTTCCTCGACTACCCGATTTCCCTGAGCGCCAACACCCTGAAGGCCATGGGCTTCAAGCTCACCATGGTCGCCGGCTTCAGCTACCTGAAGTCCATGGTGCACAAGCTGCCGGAAACCAATCTGGAGAACTTCTACATCAACCGTTTCGGCCGTAAGCTCTACTCCATGTTCTTCGAGGGCTACACCGAGAAGCTGTGGGGCCGTCACCCGTCCGAAATCTCCGCCGACTGGGGCGCACAGCGCGTCAAGGGCCTGAGCATCATGGGCGTGCTGAAGAACGCCTTCCAGAAGCTCCTGCCGAAGAAGCGCGACAACTCCGAAGTCGAAACCTCCCTCATCGAGGAATTCTGGTATCCGAAGCTCGGCCCGGGCCAGCTGTGGGAAACCGTCGAATCCAACTGCGAAGCCGCCGGCGTGAAGGTCATCACCGACGCCAATGTGGTGGAAATTCGCCAGAAGGACGGCAAGATCGCATCCGTCGTGTACGAGGATTCCGAAGGCAACCGCACCGAAATGGCCGCGGACGACTTCATTTCCTCCATGCCGGTCAAGGACCTTGTCAACGCCGTGGACGCCTCCGACCAGCCGGCTCCGAAGGACATGACCGAAATCGCCAACGGCCTGCCGTACCGCGACTTCGTCACCGTCGGCCTGCTCGTCAAGCACCTGCGCCTGACCAACACCACCGACATTCCGACCCTCGGCAACCCGCCGATCGTGCCGGATTGCTGGATTTACGTGCAGGATCCGGGCTACAAGGTCGGCCGTCTGCAGATCTTCAACAACTGGAGCCCGTACCTGGTCAAGGACGTCGACAACACCGTGTGGATCGGCCTCGAATACTTCTGCGAGGAAGGCGACTCCTTCTGGAACATGACCGACGAGGAAGCCACCAAGTTCGCCATCCAGGAGCTCACCCGCATGCAGGTCATCAACGGCCCGCAGGACGTGCTCGACTCCCACCGCGAACGCGTCAAGAAGGCTTACCCGGCCTACTTCGACACCTACGACCGCATGCCCGAACTCGTCGACTACCTCGACTCCTTCGGCAACCTGTACTGCGTTGGCCGTAACGGACAGCACCGTTACAACAACATGGACCACTCCATGGCCACCGCCATCGAAGCCGTCAAGGACATCAAGAGCGGCGAAACGTCGAAAGACAACGTGTGGTCGGTCAACACTGACAAGTCCTACCACGAAGAAAAGTAGAAAAATAAATAACGCGTGCGCATACGCCCTTTCTCCGGCGCTCGACGTACCTTTGTACGCCTTCGGCCTCAGACGGGCGTCTTCGCACGCGTTATTTATTTTTCGCAGCGTAACTTTGATTAAGCCCATGCTTTTTGGCATGGGCTTTTTCATTGCGATTTTTATTGCGATTGCGCGGTGCGCGAACCGCACGGGCGGACCGCGCGTGCCCGCTTTGCGTTGGTCTGGGTTGCGTTGTATGGTTAGGACAGTCCGGAAACCGCGATGTTTCGCGGCGGACTTTTCATTCGACGGAAATTTTCCGCAATTCTTTTTTACAGCTGTCGCGGGCGCATGCCTGTGGAAGCCAAGGAAAGGCAACTACCAGTGGCAACAAGCCCTAATCTCGATGATATGAAACTGCCCGAGCTCAAGGAGCTCGCCAAGCAGATGGGACTTCGTGGTGTCTCCACCATGCGCAAGACCGAACTGATCGCAACACTTCAAGCCGCCCGTTCCGGCGGCCAGGCTCCGGCCGGCGTCACCGTGCGCGCGCCAAAGTCCGCTCCCGCCGCAGACGCTGAGGTCAAATCGGCAAAGGACAAGAAGGCCGATGAAGCCAAGCAGGAGGAACGCCCTGTCCGTGCCAAGCAGGCCAAGTCCGCGGAATCCTCCGAAGTCGCGGATGCCGTGGCAGCGGTGGACGCGTTGAAGCCGAACGATGAAGCGCCGAAGCGTCGTCGCCATCGTGACGCCGAAGCCGGCGCCGACCTGCTCGCCGAACTGGGCCTTGACGATGCCGCTCCGAAGCAGGATGACCGCCGTCGCCGTCGTGATGACGACCGTAGGGACGATTTCGAGCCGCGTCGCCGCCGTCGCGTGGCGGATGGGCCGAAGAGCGAAGACGTCGTGCGCGACCTTGATGACATCCTCGCCACGCTGCCGTCGCAGGAAGACGCCGATGATGATAAGCGTCGCGACGAGACCGAAGACAACGAATACCGTCACAGCCGTGGACGCAACGATCGCCGTGGCCGCCGTATGCGTGTCCGTGACCGCGATTACGACGAGCGTGACGAGCGTCGCGGCAGGGGCGATCGCAATGATCGCAACGACCGTAACGATCGCGCCGACCGCATGGACCGCAACGCCGACCGCGACCAGCGCAACGATCGTATGGATCGCGCCGACCGCGACCAGCATCGCGACGAGCCGAAGGAAGACCTCGTGCCGGTCGCCGGCATCGTCGACGTGCTCGACTCCTACGCGTTCGTGCGTACGTCCGGCTACCTGCCGGGACCGAACGACGTGTATGTCTCCATGGGCCAGGTCAAGAAGTACGGCCTGCGCAAGGGCGACGCCGTGCACGGCTCCATCCGCGCCCCGCGTGAAGGCGAACGTCGCAACCAGCGTCAGAAGTTCGTGCCGCTGCAGTCCATCGACTCCATCAATGGCATGAGCGTCGAGGAAGCGCAGCATCGTCCGCAGTTCAGCAAGCTCACCCCGCTGTATCCGCAGGAACGCCTGAAGCAGGAGACCACGCCGAACAAGCTCACCGGCCGCCTCATCGACATCGTGGCGCCGATCGGCAAGGGCCAGCGTGGCCTGATCGTGTCCCCGCCGAAGGCCGGCAAGACCATCACCCTGCAGAACATCGCCAACGCGATCGCCACCAACAATCCGGAAGTCCACCTGATGGTCGTCCTCGTGGACGAACGTCCGGAGGAAGTCACCGACATGGAACGCACGGTGCAGGGCGAGGTCATCTCCTCCACCTTCGACCGTCCGGCCTCCGACCACACCACCGTCGCCGAACTGGCCATCGAACGCGCCAAGCGTCTCGTGGAGCTCGGCCAGGACGTGGTGGTGCTGCTCGACTCCATGACCCGTCTGGCCCGCGCCTACAACATCGCCGCGCCGGCCTCCGGCCGCATCCTGTCCGGTGGTGTGGACGCGCAGGCGCTGTACCCGCCGAAGAAGTTCTTCGGCGCCGCCCGCAACATCGAAAACGGCGGCTCCCTGACCATCATCTCCTCCGCGCTGGTGGAAACCGGTTCCAAGATGGACGAGGTGATCTTCGAGGAATTCAAGGGCACCGGCAACATGGAACTGCGCCTGAGCCGTGAGCTCGCCGACAAGCGCCTGTTCCCGGCCATCGACGTGAACGCCTCCGGCACCCGCCGCGAGGAGCTCATCACCGATCCGCAGGAACTGCCGATCATCTACCGTCTGCGTCGCCTGCTGGGCGGCCTCGAGCCGGAACAGGCCTACCAGACGCTCGTGCCACGCCTGAAGAAGACAGCGACCAACCGCGATTTCATGGCGTCGCTCATCCAGCAGAGCGGCAACGCCACCAACGGCAACTGAGTCGTCGGCTGCAAGCGAATCTGAAGGTTTGAGGGGGCTGCATGGCAATCGCCGTGTAGCCCCTTTCCTATGCGTACGTTTCGACGAATTTCGTGGAATTGGCCACTTTTTGGACAACGTTGTCAATTAAAAAATAGGTAAAAATACGACGAGAAAAGATAAATGGGAAATATATATATATATGGTCGATATGGGGGTATGAGCTAAATAAAACAAAGATATTTCATGACAGCGTTGCGCCGTCCGGATAAACTGCGGCGATTCCGCGACGGTATGTGCGCGGTAGTGGGTATGGTAAGGAAGAAAAAGAACATGGAACTGCAGTGGGGACGGTCGATTGCGGCCGGTGTAGTGGATTGTTGGAAAAGGGGTATGAATGACCAACAGTGACAATGGTCCGGTAGACGCACGTACGGTTGCGAGCCAGCTCGACGCGACCGATGGCGTAATCCTCGACATGCTTGAAAAGGATGGCCGAGCCACGCTGTCCCACCTTTCCGAGGCGACAGGCCTGTCCGTGTCCGCCGTGCAGTCGCGCGTGCAGAAAAGCTTGAGCGTCGCGGCGTGATCCGCGGCTACAAGGCGGTTATCGACGACGAGCGCCGCGGCCTTGCGGTGAACGCCTACATCGCGGTCACGCCCATCGATTACTCCCAGGAAGCCGAGATTCCAGACAAGCTCAAAAACATCGACGGCATCATGTCCTGCGATTCCGTCGCCGGTTCGCCCAGCTTCATGCTCACCGTTCGCGTCGAATCGCCCAGCAAGCTCGAAGAGCTGTTGAACCTCATCCATCGCACGGTGTCGGTCAGCACCGAAACCACCATCGTGCTGCAGCGTTACTTCGCGAAGTGACCGCTGTTCGGCAGATGCCGCGGTAGGGTGCGCGGTAGGCTTATACCCATGAGCGACAGCGAACATGACTGGCTTCGGCCAGAAGAAGAAACCGAATCCGAAACCATCATCGACGCGCGCACCGCGCAGAACAACCCCGAAGTGGCCGATGTGGTGGCTAAAATCGCCTCGCTGCGCCAATCGATAGACAACGTCGACGCCGCCATCGTCTCGCTGCTGGCGGAACGGTTCAAATACACGTCGCAGGTGGGTGTGCTCAAGGCGCGTGCGGGCTTCGCGCCGGCCGATTACCAGCGTGAACATGCCCAGATCGAGCGTCTGCATCGCATTGCCGACGAAGCCGGACTGGATCCGGAAATCGCCGAAATGTACCGCGAATTCGTGGTGACCGAGGCCAAGCGCCGCCACAAGCGCATCGCCGAAAACGGGGGAGACCCGGGCGTACTCGACGTTTTCGCCTGAGCCGTCCGTTTTCCGCGCGCCCCGCGCGAACGTCCATTGCCGACGGGCATGCCGGGCACTACATTAAATGCCTTGGAAAGTTGTTTCGATTGCGATTGAGAGGTCCGGCATGCGCCACGCCACCGCGAACCGTCCATCCGGTGCCCGACGCCCGCTTGCCGCGGCGATCGCGGTCGCCGTCATCACCGCCGCTCCCGTCGCGGCAGTCGGCGTGAACGACGCGATATCGGCCTTGCAACAGAATGGGCAGTACGCGGCCGATGCATCGCATGATGACGTGATGAGCGCCTACACCTCCATCGACAAACCAGGCCGCCTTTTCCTGACCAACAGCGGATCCTCCACGTCGAAACGCGTTCCCAAAGGCGTTGTCGCATTGCCGTGGAAAATATCCGCCTCCTTCACCCTCAACGGGCCCGACGTAAGCGTTTCCGACGTTTCCGGCGCTTCCGGCATGATCGGCATACGCATCGCCCTGCATGCCACGAAACCCGACGTGACCGCCAATCTGACGCCAATCGTCGCCTTCACCATTCCCGGACGCGTCGGCAGTGACGTGACCGCCGATGACGGCGTGCTCGTCTCATCCGACAACACCTCGACCCTGGTGGCTGCGGTCGGCAAACCGGGCGAGGACCTGACCTTCAACGCCTACGTGACGGCGAAGCACTTCACCATGAGCTCACTGTCCATCGCCGCGGTGGAAGGCAACGTTCAGCAATCACTGCCTGACCTGACCAAGCGCGCAACCACCTTGGTGGACGGTCTGACCAACGTCGGCTCGCAACGCAACCGCAAGCTCATCGCCCAACTGGAACAGCTCAGAGACAACGAGAAAGCGCTTGCCAAACAGACCATCGCCGTACGTTCCAAAGCGCACGATCAGGCGTTCGGCGGCTACATCGACGCGTATGTGGGCTCATACACCACGCATCTGTCCGGTTCGATCGGCAACGCCACACAGCTTCCCGCCATTCTCGGCACCGCGTCCGAACTGAACGGCGATACCTCCGTAGCTAAATCCGTGGCAGACCTGGCCAACGCCGTCAACGACGTGAGCGCCGCATACCGGCATATCGGCGCGGCCGACGCCGTCGACGAGGTGATTCGCACCATCGAACAGCGTGGCACATCCGGCTTGGTGAACGAGCTCACCAAGCGCGCCGGCGAGGAACAACAGCGCGGCTCCAAAGACTACAGTGCCGGCCAATCGCAGCTGTCCGCGGCCATGATCCCGTATTCGATGGATTTCACCGACGCATACACGGCTCGGCTTAAGGAACTGGGCGCCACCGCAGGCACGGCTGGCAGTTACGAAACCCAGGCGATCGCCGACGTGCGTGCCGGCATCAAAGACAATGAGAAGCTCAAAACCGCGTCCGACAAGGTGTCCGCGGCGATGACCGCGTTGGCGGACGCCAGCGAGCACACCGGACAGGCCAGCGCATTCCACCAGATCGTGCTGCGATTCGCCGACCAGCTGGATTCGGATGACGACACGTCCGAATCGGGCGCTGCCGATGACGCTTCTGTGCTGGACACGTTGCGTTCCGCCTCCGCCAGCCAATCGTTGTGCGCGAAAGCCGAGAAACGGCGGTCCCGTGCGCAACGCAAGGCCGAACGCGCGCAGGCGAAGAACAACACCGCCGATTCGACCAGCTTGGTCGATGACAAGAACGCCATCAGCATGGATGATGTGATGAGCTACGCGGGCGGACTACGTCCGTCGTTCGGCGCCGCAGCGGACACCACGTCGAAGAATGTGGCGAAAGTCGGGGGAGTGGACGGCTCTTCGAAGAACAGCGGTGGCGATTCGTCCGACGGTTCGGCGGATTCGTCCGCCAGCTCGCTACCAATTACCGGCTATGGCTTGGCGAAAACCGGTTTCACGCCGGATAATGGCGATTTGATTGACGAGACGGTCGAATTGGCCGCCGCTGCGGAAGTTTTCGACGATGCGCTGCAGGCTGGATTGGGTGGGAACGGTTCCGGAAATTCGTCCGCTGGCCCGCAGTACCTCCTGTCCGTTCCGGTGCTGTAGAGCACGCGGTTTGTGCGATGCGCTAAATCCGATAGTGCTCCGTCGCTTACGTGGTACGTTTCGGGGTTTTGATTGCGATTTCCGCCTTCGCTTGTGCATTCGTTGAGATTACGCCCATAAAAACCATTTTTTCGCGTACGGGTTTGTGCGCAGGGGCAGGAATGTACGCTGAGAACAGCCGAGAACGGGATAAGGACGGTTCTATGCGCGCACGTCTTGCGATTTAGGGCGATTCTGCACGGACGTGAGCAAAAGGGGATATGATTTCGACCGTTTTGCCTGCGATTTATACCCCTTTTCGCTCACGAAAGCATTTTTCCCGCGATTTTGACTGAATATGAGCAAAAGGGGGCACGGTTAGTTGCAGACAGTGACGGGATATACGAGGGGCCTCTCCTTCATGCAAAGGAAAGGCCCCTCGTATGTGGGTGAAGTGAGCGGCTGCGCTACAAAAGCCGCTGGCGGCTCACCTCAGAGACTCACTTCTTCGGTTTCTTGGCCGGCGGTTCGCCTAGCTCGCTTTCGGCGACCGTCACATCGGCGGCCTCGTCCTCACCCTCGGCGGCAGCCGGTGCGGTGAAGGCGATCGGTCCGGTCACGCGACCAGCTTCGGCGATATCGCCCAGCGCGGCCTCGATGGACCCGCGCACATCGTTGGCAACGGCAAGCGTCACAGACAAGATCGGGGTCTTCATCGAAACCTTGGCCTTCGACTTGATGCCACGCAGCGCGGCCAGAGCCTCACCGGCATGAGCAAGCAGATCGGCGGATGCGTCGCCGGCGGCGGCCGCGTACACGTCGGCCACAGGCCATGCTGCGCGGTGCACGGAGCCTTCGCCCTCATGCATCCAGCTCCACACTTCTTCGGTGGCATACGGCAGGTACGGGGCCAGCAGGCGCGCGAACGCATCAAGACCCAGGCCCAGCGTGGTGCGTGCGGACTTCACCGCGGCCTCGCTCGGCACGTTGCCGGTGGAATCGGCGGTGCCGTAGGCGCGGTTCTTGACCAGCTCGATGTAGTCGTCGCAGAACTGCCAGAAGTAGTTCTCGATGACTTCCAGAGCCTTGGAATGCTCGTAGTTGTTGAGATCGTCGGTGGCTTCGCGGACCACGGCGGCCATCTTGGACATCGCGGAACGGTCGATCGGCTCGGTCACGTCGGCCGGGTTCCATGCGGCGACTGCCGGAGCGCCCACGTGATGGTTCTCGTCCTCACGGCCGATGGCCAGCGCGAACTTGGTG
>OLOJ01001340.1_pt1 | contig 23172 bp, 18 predicted proteins | sample 1672251 | NCBI WGS metagenome assembly OLOJ01 (sample SAMEA3136664, study PRJEB25190) | human gut metagenome | biome: human gut; feature: human-associated habitat; material: faeces | place: Austria | collected 2013 | reverse complement strand
CCATAGATTTCTCAGAGAACTCCAGGCGCGTTTTTAATATGCGCAAAGGGATGTCGCCCTTCACTATGTTCACGAGCTGCGGCAGCTCGTCGATGGAGGTTTTCCTCAGCATGGCACCTATAGGAGTCATGACGGCCTTGTCCTCCCGCATTACACGCGTCGGTATGTTCGGAGGCGTGTCAATTTTCATGGTGCGAAACTTGTAGCACGTGAACGGGACCTCGTCCTTGCCATAGCGTTTCTGCTTGAAAATTACAGGCCCCTGACTGGTGAACTTCACCGCTACCGCAGTCGCAAGAAGCAGCGGCGAGAGAACGACCATACCCACGACAGACGCCGCGATGTCGAAGGACCTCTTGGCAGCGCGGAACGCTATGCCGATAGCGCTCTGCAATACCAAATGTCCCTCTCCCTCCGTGCCAACTCGCGCGCCTCCAAACCTGTCTACCTCTTGAAAAATCTTCGCCATCTCCATCAGCATGTGCTCGACATGTAGGGTTCCACTCGTCATATTCCCGTTTCGTCCGCGTACAAAAAACTCGACCTGAATCGGGTCGCTTTCGCCCTACCTCTTAAATTAATTACGGTGTACTTACCATATCCTAAATAAGGATCTATTTCGCATAAATGTCGGGGTTCGATAGGAAATAAACAGTCAGACCACAAACAAAACACCCCATTGCGAAATTTTGTTAAGAATAGGCAATCTCCATTGAAGCCATTATATAGGGGAGATATTATCGTGATGAGGATAAGGTAAGTTGCCGTTGGTTCGCCGCAAAATGGGGCTCCCGCCCACTGCTTGCCCGACGGAGGCGCACGTCCCCGTCCCCATGTGCTATGATGCAACACATCATCAGCATTGACGCATTCGCTCAAGTGAAAGAGGAAACGATGAAAAAGAAGCTTACTGCCATGATTTGCGCGCTCGCCCTCGCCATGGCGATGCCGACTCTGGCATGGGCATCGAACAGCCCGCAGAAGGTAACGTCCAACACCTGCACCGCATCCCAGGGCGCATCCCTTACGGTCACCGGCAAGACCGACGACTCCACGAGCAAGATCGTCGTCGAGGCAACCTCCGACCAGGCTTCCAACGTGTCGCTCAGCGCCACCCAGAAGATCGTAGGCACCTTCAAGGTTTACGACGTGCCCGAGGGCAGCACCTACGGCCCCTATACCCTCACCTTCAACGTGGGAACCGAGTACAACGGTGCCACCGCCACCGTGTTCATCGAGCACCAGGGCCGCGACGCGAACCTCGGTACCGAGACGAAGACGGCGACCGTCTCCAACGGCAATGTGACCATCTCCACCGATGGCCTCTCGCTCGTGACCATCGCGGTCGACTCCTCCAGCGTCACCGGCGCCACCACCGACGCAAGCGCCACCTCCCCGCAGACTGGCGTTGACATGGCCGGCATCGCCGTTGCCACCGTCGCATGCGCCATCGCCGCCGTTGGCGTGGGCGTGGTCCTTCGCAAGAAGCTCGCTGAATAGCACTGACAGCGCAGTACGATTCCCGACCTGGGAAACCGTACTGCGCGCATGACATTGCAAAGAAGAGGGCGCAGCTGCCCTCTTCTTTGTTGTAAGAAGAATAGAGGAGAACCGCTTCAATGACCCTGCTTGAGCTGCTCGAGCTCCTTCGAAAGAAATGGTACCTGGTGCTCGTGTTCCCCCTGGTGTTCGCGGGCGCGACCGCGGCGTACTGCTGGGGCTTCATGACCAACAACTACACCGCCAACGTGTCGCTCTACGTGCTGACGCAAACGACGAACGCGACCGACGGAACCGGCCGCGTGACCAGCTCCGACACCTCGGCTTCCCAGCAGCTTGCGAACGACCTGGCGAAGATCGCGAAGACGTCGACTGTGATGAGCTCCACCGCGAGCGCCCTCGGCATGAGCGACCTCAAGGGCTTCGATGTGGGGGTAACCTCCGACACCACGAGCCGCGTCATCACGCTCACCGTCACGGGCAAAAGCCCCGAAGGCGCCGCGAGCGTGGCCAACGAGCTCGCCGACCGCACCTCGAAGGCCGCCATCGACGCGATGAAGCTCGACGCCGTGAACATCATCGACCGGGCAAGCGTGCCAGACAAGCCCTCCGGCCCCAACCGAGTCATGTACACCGCGGTTGCCCTGCTCGCAGGGCTGTTCGTCGCCATCGCGATTATCGTCTTGCAGGACATGCTGGACACCACCGTGAAGTCGGGCGACGACGCCGAAGAGCTGCTGGGGATTCCCGTCCTCGGCCGCATGCCCAAGCCGAAGAAGGCGAGGTAACATGGCCAAGAAAAACCGCAAGCGCCCCAGCCAGTTCCAAAATCCACTTCTGAGCAACGCCTCGAAAACGCTGTTCGCCAACATCCGCTTCGTCTCCATCGACGAGAAGGTGAAGACGATCGTGGTCACCTCGACGGGCATGGACGAGGGCAAGACCCAAGTCAGCACCAACCTTGCGTGCGCCATCGCCAGCTCGGGCAAGAAGGTGCTCATCGTCGACACCGACATGCGCCGCCGCTGCATCGCGGGACTTCTGGGCATCCACACGGAGTGCGGCTTGTATTCCGTGCTCGTTGGACAGGCACCGCTCAAGAGCGCTATCTACCCGACCGACCGTCCCAACCTGTACTTCATGGACTCCGAGCCGAACATCCCCTCCCCTCCCGACGTCCTTTCGACCAAGCGCTTCTCGGCTCTCGTCGACACACTGCGCGATATGTTCGACTACGTGATATTCGACTCGCCCCCCATTGGGCTTTTCGTTGACGCTGCCATCATATCGAACCTGGTCGACGGCACGCTGTACGTCATCCGCGAGCGCGCGGCGAAGCGCGACGATGTCGTCGCCGGCGTGCAGCAGCTCAAAGCAGCCAACGCGCGCATCTTAGGCTCGGTCATCACGTTCTCGCGCGAAGAGGCGAACAACGATTACTACTACGCCTACTACAACTCCGAGGGGAAGCGCGTCTCCCGCAAGGACCGCGAAAAGCAGCTGATGGAGAACCCCAACGCGCGCGATCTGGCCGCAGACGATATCGGTCAATGGGCGCGCAAGGCGGGCATCGACCCCAAGCAGGCGGAACGCAGGGAAGTCGGAGAGCGGCCACGGCGCCAAGGTTCGGGCGCGGGTGTGGGCGCAGGTGCTGGTGCGACCTCGGGCGCAATGCCGCAGAGGGCCGCTCGAGCGAGCGCCGACGAGCAGTTCCCGCGCGGCGCCTTCAAGCCGGCAGTGCCACGCCGTGCCGACGGTCGCGCGCCACGCCACAAGAACACGAGGATCTAACACAGTGCCCATGACGGGAAGCCCGCTTCGGCTTCCCGTCATGCTTTCAAACGCCCTGCAAGAAAGAGGCTCTCGGCCAGCGGAAAAGGCGAATCGCACGGGCGGTTTGCGCAGGCGGTGGCGCGTGCAACCCACACGGGCAGCGCTGCCGACAATCCACACGAGCAGGGCCGCCGGCAGCTCGCTGACCAGCATCATTGTAAGGAAAACATGGCAAACGACAAGACGAAACCGACCGAAGAGGATATCGCCCCCAAGCACGCGAAGGCGCCGAGCGCCGACGCATCGGGCACGCGCGACGGCTCCCGCAAGAAACGCCCGCAGATTATGGCGCTCGTCGCGCTGCTCGTCGTCCTGGCGTGCGCGGCAATCGCCGGCGGGGCGTACCTCGTGTGGCAGAATGCCCAGATCGCGAAATCGGCCGAGGAGGCAGCCGCAACCCCCGAGCCAGAAGCCCCCGCTGCCTCGCAGGACGCTGCGGACCCGCGGGTGGAAAACCCCATCGACTTCGCGTCGCTTCGCCTGGAGAACCCCGACATCTACGCCTGGATCTACATCCCCGGCACCGATGTGAACTACCCGGTGGTGCAGCACCCGACCGATGATACGTTCTACCTGAAACACAACAAGGACGGCGAATGGTCCGAGGAGGGCGCCATCTACACGCAGCTGGCAAACAGGACTGACTTCTCCGACCCCGTCACGGTGATCTACGGGCACAACCTGGTGCAGGGAACCATGTTCACCACGTTGCACCGCTTCGAGAACAAAGACTTCTTCGACTCCCACGAGGACATGTACCTCTACACCGACGGGCACATCCTCACCTACCGCGTGATTGCCGCCTACCAGTACGACAACCGCCACATCCTGAACTCCTTCAACTTCTCCGACCCGACCATCGTCCAGCAGTACTTCGACTCGGTACTCAGCCCCGACTCGCTCGTCGAGAACGTGCGCGAGGGAACAACGCTCACTTCAAGCGATAAAATCGTGCAGCTGAGCACCTGCACCGGCGATTCCAACCACATCGTGAGAAGATACCTCGTGACGGGAGTTCTCGTCAGCGACCAACCGACCTACTAGCGCGAAAGACGAAGCATTTGGAAGAGAGCGAAACGAAAGACAACGCCCTGGATGAGGCGGGCAGCGGCACCACCCTGACGCCCGAGGCGCCCGAGGGGACCCTGGTGCCCGCGGCTCCCGAGGCGCCCCAGACGATGGAGGGAGAAGTCCTCATCAGGAAGAAGAAGCGCCATCATTCGCGTCGCAAGAAAATCTTGAAGCGCATCGCTATCGTCGTGGGGATTCTCGTGGCGATCGCGGTCGTCATCGCCATCGCCGCCTTCGCCTTCATGAAGTCTGGCGAGAGCGCCGTGAAGCAAGCCAACACCGCCGATGACATCCAGGCGGATGACAGCGCCGTAACCTATGACGAGGGCCGCACCGTCGAGTACAACGGGAAGACGTACGCGCTGAACGAGAACATGGTTTCCGTCGCCGTCATAGGCTACGACCGTCAGACCGAGGAGGTCGTGCCAGGCAGAAGTGTCGGGCAGGCGGACGCCATCATGGTGCTCGCCGTGAACCTCGACACCGGCGAGACGACGGGAATCGGCATCCCGCGCGACTCGATGGTCGAGGTGGGCGAGTTCATGGGAGACACCTTCACCGGCATGTCGACCATGCAGCTGTGCCTGGCCTACGCATACGGTGACGGCGGTGAACTGAGCAGCCAATACACCGCCTCCGCAGTTTCGCGCGTGCTATACAACATGCCCGTGAGCTACTACTTCTCGCTTGATATGGACGGCGTAGGCGCGCTCGCGGATGCCATTGGTGGCGTGTCGCTGACCCCGACACAGTCGATTCCCAACACCAACATCGTCGAGGGCGAGCCGACCGTTTTGTTCGGAAGCAACGCACTCAAGTACGTGCAGTGGCGCGACACATCGGTGCTGACCTCGTCGCTCGACCGCCAGACGCGCCAGTCGCAGTTCGTCGAAGCCTTCTGCAAGCAGGCGCTCTCGAGTGCCCAGGGCAATGTCGGGACGCTTGTCAACCTGTACACGACGGCTTCGAACTATGCCGTGACGAACTTGGGACTCAACGAGTTCAGCTACCTGGCAAGCTCCGTCTTGGCGACAGGAATCACGTCGGTCGACATGACCACCCTTCAGGGCACCATGCAGCAGGGGGACAAGTTCGCTGAGTTCTACCTGGACAAGACGAACGTGTACGAGACAGTTCTCAACGTGTACTATCACGAGGTGGGAAGCGAGGAATAGGGCCGCCGTGCTCGACAAGAGAGCGGGCACGGGCACGTGCGGCGAAGCGAACGTGCAGTAAACTAGCGGGCAGCGAGGCAGCGTGGGAAAGGAGAGGGCGTGTTCGACATCCATTGCCATATCCTAAACGGGGTCGACGATGGCTCGCGCACGCCGGCGGAGTCCCACCAGATGCTGCTTGCCGCGCGGGACGCCGGCATCGACCACATCGTGTGCACCCCCCATTGCAAGCACTCCGACTTCAATGCGGAGCTCATCAGGAGGCGCTATCAGGCCTTCAAGGCGCATGCGGAAAAGAACGGTGTGCGCCTGAGCTTGGGATACGAGGTGCACTGGAAGAAGCTCGCCGACATGGGGGTCGATGCGGCGCCGAGCCTTTGCATCGAGGACACCAACTTGCTTTTGCTCGAGTTCTCGAACAGCCATCTGCCGGCGAACTGGCAGCGCGCGATTTACGCCATCCAGGGCAAGGGCATCGACATCGTGATCGCCCATCCCGAGCGCTACAAGCCCGTGCAGGAGGACATCGACGTCGCGCGCGAGATGAGGGAAATGGGCTGCCGGCTTCAGCTTTCCGCGAACTTCGTGGAAGGAGGCATCTTCAACCCGCGCCGGCGCACCGCCACGGCGCTGCTCAAGAACGGGCTGGTCGACTACCTCGCAAGCGATGCCCACCGGGTAGAGCACTACGCCACCTACCTCAAAGCGCTCAAGGAAGCCCAAAAGTACTAGGGATTATCTTCTTGCCCGATCTTTGATTTTGCCCGGCAGGCACAGGCGAATCAGCGTTTGCCGTTGACAAGAACAGGTTAGTTTTGGACTTGCTCTTTCCCTCCAAAGTCCTACCTGACCTTTCACGATTATCGCCATTACCGCTTTTATCGTCAGAGTATCGAGAATCGTTTAATCGCCTATCGCGCCTACCCGCGAAAAGATAGCGCCCCAAAGGCCGCCACAGCGCACACGTCGTTGCGGCGATGACGAACATTCAGAAAGGCTGGACTCGAATCAGCTTTCACTCCAACAGCTAACGCTTTCCCGACAGCCACCTTCAGCGCAAAGGTCCGAAGCGACTTTCATGCCTGACGGACGGGAACGACCGTTGCGCCGCGAACGTTCCTGATTGTCAAACACTCCATGACCGAATTGCATCGCACCATGGGTTCACATTGAGCGAAAATGCAACATGTGACATAATCACTAAATGAAAATTTGAGGGAGGCAGACATGAAAGTGCGCAGGGATAGATACCTAAACAACCTGATAGACAGAATGCATAACGGGATGATCAAGGTAATCACGGGCGTCAGACGGTGCGGCAAAACATATCTGCTGTTCGAACTCTTCGGCAACTACCTCAGGGACGAGCTAGGGGTTGGCGACGATCATATCGTGGAGGTCGCATTGGACGAGGAGGCGAACAGGGGCCTGCGCGACCCGGGTGTGCTTGACAGCTACTTGAAGTCCAAGATAGCGAATAAGACGTCGCAATACTACGTCATGCTCGACGAGGTGCAATACGCGATCTCCGACGAGGAGCTGCGCGGGCACGAGCCTCCTCGCCTCTATGGTGTTCTCAACGGCCTGCTGCGCATGCGAAATGTCGACGTCTATGTGACAGGCAGCAACTCCAAACTGCTGTCCTCTGACGCCATGACGCAGTTTCGCGGACGAGGAGACGAGGTCCGAGTGCGACCACTGTCCTTCTCCGAATTCATGCAAGGCTTTGAGGGAGACAAATACCAGGGTTGGGCCGAGTATGTCGTCTTCGGAGGCATGCCCCTTCTTCTTGGCATGCGCACGGACGAGCAAAAGTCACGCTACCTAGAGCGCCTGTTCTCCGAGACATACTTGAAGGATGTGGTGGCCAGGAACAAAGTGGCAAAGACCCAAGAGCTCGAAGACCTCGTGGACGTGCTGGCATCCTCCATCGGTTCGCTCACCAACCCACCCAAAATCGAGGCGACCTTCAAAAGCGTTCTGAACTCGAAGATCACCGCGAACACCATTTCCACTTACATCAGCTACCTTGAGGAGTCCTTCCTCATCGAAGAGGCCCGCCGGTACGACGTCAAGGGACGCAAGTACATCGGGAGTCCTAAGAAATACTACTTCGAGGACATCGGCCTGCGCAACGCGAGACTAGGCTTCAGGCAGGTCGAGGAGACCCGCATCATGGAGAACATCGTGTACAACGAGCTGCGCGCGAGGGGCTTTTCCGTCGACGTCGGCTCTGTCGCGAAGGCTAGGCGCGTCGACGGCAAGGTAGTGCGCAAGCAACTCGAGGTGGATTTCGTCGCGAATCTAGGTTCCCGGCGCTATTACATACAGTCGGCGCTTCACTTGCCGGATGAGGAGAAGACACGCCAGGAAAAGGCCCCACTTCGCGAAGTACCCGACAGTTTCAGCAAGATCGTGCTCGTGCGCGATGTGGTGAAGCCGACTTACGACAACGAGGGGATTCTGACTATGTCCGTGTTCGATTTTCTGCTCGACGAGGAAAGCCTGCCAAAATAGCTTCTTGGACGCACTTTGAACGCTCTCCAAGAGTCAGGGAACGGCGTTGGGAATGCGAGCCTCCAACAATCGGACGAACCCCCGATATAGCGGGGACAGCATTCAACGCTCTTGGACAAGCCTGCTTGCTGAGCGAATGCAGTGGACAGCGGCCCGAAAAAGTACAGCCCTCAAGACAGATCTTGGCACGAAACTCATGCGAGGGGATGGGAGAACGTGATGCAAACGCGCTCGGCGGGCTCGACAATCTGTTTGGAAGTGAGCGTCCAGCCGGACGAGCTGAGCGCCGGCCTCGTCAAACGAAGAAACATCTGTAATCACAAGAGGCACATGAATGATGACATCTATTGTTAGTCTTACGGAAGTGTACTATGATTCACTTCCGTAAGACTAACAGAATCGGCATTGAATTCGCAAGGAGTAAGTCATGTGGCCGAGTGTAGCCTATGAGACATGCGCATGGGAAACGGATTACGACGAGCTCGCGTTCATACCCAAGAGTCGCAGACGCAAGATTTTGCCGACGTATGAGGCTGCGCTCCCAGCAAAGATTGCCCAACTGACGGTCAACCTGTCTCCTGAGATTCAGCGGCGGATTGCGGATGTCGAAGTTGCCGTAACGCGCTTCGACGAAGCCCAGAATGCGCGCGATTGGAACCTTCCAGCCCTCCTTTTAAGAAGCGAGTCTTCATCGAGCTCCCAGATTGAGAGGCTCACATCGAGCGTGCGCAATGTGGCACTCGCAGAACTTTCCGACAAGGCACCTACGAATGCGCTCCTCATCGCGGGCAACGTCGCCGCCATGCGCGAGGCTCTGCGGCAAAGTGGACCCGTGAGCATCGATTCTATCTGCAGCATCCATGACGTGCTCATGGCAGAAACCTCCGAGTGGGAGGGACTGCGAGACGAGCAGGTATGGATCGGTGGCACGCCCTACAGCCCGCATGGAGCGTCGTTCGTGCCCCCTCACGCAAGTCGCGTTCCAGACTACGTCAACGACCTAATTGAGTTCGGGGTGCGGGAGGACGTTCCTCCCGTGGCCAAAGAAGCGATTTTCCACGCGCAGTTCGAGACAATCCACCCCTTTACGGACGGCAACGGCCGCACTGGCAGAGCGCTCGTGCATCGCATGCTTGCAAACGACGAAGTCCTGATGCATTCAACCCTGCCCGTCTCAGCGGGCCTGCTGCATGATGTCGAACGGTACATGAAAGCGCTCGACGCCTACCACGTCGGAAAGATTGAGCCAATTATCGCCTGCTTTGCCGATGCTCTGGAGCTTGCCGTCGTCATCGGTTTGCGCATCGCCGACGACGTGGACGATGTGCTGAGCGCATGGCGTGCCTCGAACACCGACCGCGCAGGATCGGCGTCCCACGGTTTACCCGAACTTCTCGTCGAACAGCCTGTCGTGAACGCCGCATATGTCGCCAACCGTCTCGCCATCACCGACCGAGCGGCACGCACTCTTATAGAGACCGCTTGCGAGAGAGGCATCCTTTCGAAGATGGGCAATGCGAAACGAGGAGCGTACTACCAGGCTGATGAGCTTATCGGGATACTCGAGGAAGCATCGAGATTGCAAGGCATACGAAGAATTGCAGCACGATAGCCATAAGGGGTCGCTTCCGGTAATAAACAGGAAAAGCGAACGCTCGGAAGGACAAATTGCTCTTCCGAATCGGAATGGCGCGCGAGTCTGAAATAGTACAGCCCCCAAGGCAAATCTTGGCACGAAAACCTCCCGAATCGCTGCACTAATTGCACCCGGAAGGGTCGCGCCGCCGAGCCCCTTCCCTTCCCCACCACCACACAACTCACGAAGCCGATGGCTTGACGAACAAGACCCCTCTTCCAAAGAAGCACCTCCTGAAAGTGTTCGGGGGAAGGCCAAGCGCCAAGAATGCGATTCGCGCTAGGACAACCTGACCGTATTACGAAATAGCGTGTACGAAAGAAGGGACAACCAATTCCTAAGGGAGCGCCTATGATGCATCACGCCAGACTCCTAGGAGCCGCCAAGGAGCAGGAAGGATTGCCATGTTCACAATTGAGGGAACGCACGGCACGGCAGCGAGGCGTGGAACAACTCGGCGCCCCACGGCGCGGGCCGCGTCATGTCGCGTCGCGAGGCAAGGGAAACGCTCAACCTGCGCGAATACCGGACCGTCATGGAGGGCATCTATTCGACCTCGGTGAACGAGCGCACCATCGACGAGGCGCCGAGCGCCTACAAGCCCATCGAGGACATCATCGGCCCCATCGCCGAGTCGGTGGATATCATCGACGTCATGAGGCCTATTTACAACTTCAAAGCGTCGTAAGGGAAGGCGACGGGGCTGCTTTCCGCCCGATGCAACCGATGCAAAACCGACGAAAAATTGTGCGTCGGTTTTGCATCTTCCATGTCGACCGAGGGAACCACCACCGGTTCCTATAGGCTGCTTAGACTCAGCTGAAATCCATTAGGCCCCAAAGTTCCCCATAGAAAACCGCAAATGAGGAGTGCCACGAAAGCATCTACGCTCTAGTGTAGCGAGTCCCACGACCAGCGCCCTGAACCACAACGAGGTTCTTCTTTTCGAGCTGCTTGAGCACCCTTAAAGTCTTGTCCCTTCCGAAACCGCACGCGTCTGTGATTTGGCTTCTCGAGAGAAGACGACCTGGCAAAAGCAGGGACATAATCGCCTTTTCATCGGCATCAAGCAGTGGCTCTGCATCCGTGACGGGAAGAATCACACTTATTGAGCCCCCCGTAATCTCGAACCTCGGTCTTGTCCCCGTTCTAACGTAGCTTTCCTTGATGCGCCGAATTCCTGTGCCGAACTGCTCGATAATGCCAAGACGAAAGAAAACACTGGCCAGAACGGGATTGCGGAGGATGGATAGATTCCCCGAGAGGTAGTCCTCAGTTGTCACTCCCCGAGGGAGCCCGCCTGGGGAGACTATTTCCACACGATTATCGAACATGGAGATGCGGATGTGCGCAGAAACATCCCACATCCTGTGCACGAGCGCGTTTGCAACAGCCTCTCGGAAAGCCTCGCGGGGGATTCGCTCGTGATTCTCGCGCTTGAAGCCTTCGATGCGCTCGTAGGAGTAATATCGGTCGAACATCTCAAGAGCGTTGGCAAGTTGAACCAACACAGAAAGGCCCGCGCAGGTACTTCGATCGAGGATATTGTTGACATCCTGGCCGAAGCGCGCCATATCGATGCCGGGAAAATCGTTTTTATCCGCAAGCAGGGCTGCAGCGTTATTGAAATCACCCTTTGAGGAAAGAAGACCAAGCGTCTTTAGCGTATCTTCGTTGAACACACCGATTCCCACTTTTTCTTCCAGCGCATTTGCGAGCGAACTAAAAGAAAAGGTCTGATGAGGAGATTTCGCCTCATCAAAGGTCAGGTTGGAGCCTTCGAGCACAAGGCGTTTTAGCTCGAACGAATCAACCTCTACCGTCGACGTGTCCGATCGGCGATACGCTTTCGAGCGGTAAAGATAGGGCTTTTCCGGCCCCTCGAACACGCGCAGTGTCACCACGCTAGTACGCGAGTCGACTTCAATTTCGAAATCGGGACGGGGGGATATACCGTCATTGATTGCGTTCTCGATCCTCAAGCAATCTCCCGTTGGGTCCTCAAGCCCGACCGCTTCGCCGTCATCGGAAACCCCAAACAAGATTTCGCCATCTCCATAGTTGGCGAAGGCGCTCACCGTCTTAAGATAGGTGCCGGAGACCATTTCTTTGAATTCGAGGTTCTTACTCTCTCGCATAGTGTCCACTTCCCTCATGAGTTCTTTTGCCTTCTATCATAGAGCAAAACCGACGCAAAACCGACGAAAGATTTTGCGTCGGTTTTGCGTCGGTTGCGTCAGGAAGAAACAGCGAGGAGGCCCAGTGCGAGACGGGGTGAGACAGGGGTCGGGTGACTTGCGTCGAGTCGGGCGTGAGCGGCAAGGCTTTTGGGTGCAAACCCGACCTCCTTCGATCCGGGGGATGAAAACGAATGGGCTCGATATTTGAGTTTCGAGGATGCTACATTGCTGGGATTTCTGTAAAAATCCCAGCAGTAGAATCGCCCACGGAGCTACTATCTTTCATCTCCGTCACTGCCCCAAACGCAAAAGTCGAGCTCAAGCGGGGATAACCCCTCTCTTTCCGCTAGAGCCCGAACAACTTCTTGGAAACCCTCGTATGGTTTTCGGTTCTCGAGGGTCAGCTTGCTCCAACGGACTTCGTCCTTGGCCGCCCAGTCGTGGGCACGTGGGCGCTTGCATGCGAAACTCTCCAGCGAAACACTGAGTCCTTCTTCCCCCTCGTCCACCAACCTTCCTGCGAGCTTGGTAACTTTATCCGCCATTATGCCATCCATAGGACAATGGCAGTATTGGAAGTCCTCCCTGCAATCATCCATGTAAATGCCCAAGGCAATGTATTTCGCGGTCATGTTGATGAGTTTTTGCGCATTGCCGAACCCGAGCGAGGAATCGTCATCCCCGTATCCCGCAAAAGCGTTGATCACGTTCTCGGCAGTTGCAAAGAAGGATGCATCGTGTTGCTCCCTGCGTTCGTATCCTTCGTCGATGCGGAGGCGATTGATATAGTCCCAAACCGCTTTCTTCGCGCACTTGGCGTTTTCTTTCTGCTCAGAAGTTGCACGAAAACCGAGGTATCCCACAGGGAAGGCGGGATAGGCTGCACTGCCCAATCGGCTCCGCCTTCTTACCAACCTCCTACAAGGGGTCGCTACCTTGTCTCAAGATGCTCAAGTAATCCTCATAGAGAAACGTCCTATAACGCTGCTTCCCCTTTTCTCGCTGCACAAGAATCCCCAGTCCAACGAAATCCTTAACAAGATTGCCGGCGGTGGTTCTAGCAATATCAAGCTTTTCTGCGACAAAAGACACATCAACGATGGGATTGCCCTCAAGAAGCTCCAAAAAACGCTGGCCATTTGATGCCGAGCGCCCTAATCCTCCATTAATCAGATTCGTGTTCTTGGTTCGCAAATCGACGAGTCTTTCGAGCGAGCCTATGGCATCCACCGCGCTGGCCAGAAGGCAATCGCAGAAGAAGCCGACCCACTGCGCATACTCGCCATTCTCCCTAACTGCCATCAGGCGTTCATAATATTCCCTTCTACGAAGCTTGAGCTGATAAGAAGGATAGAATATCGCAGCGCTGAGCGCCCCGTCATTCATCAGGGAAAGAGTGATGAGCAGGCGCCCCAGACGGCCGTTTCCATCAAGAAAAGGGTGCACCGTCTCGAATTGATAATGGACAAGGGAGGCCTTCACAATTGGATCGATTGCGATATCGCTATTGATGAATTTGTCCAGCTCACCCAAAGCATCATGCATATCATCGACGTTAGGGGGAATATATGCAGCGTTTCTCAGGCCGCATCCAGCTGGCCCTATCCAATTCTGAGACGACCTAACCTCTCCGGGATTCTTTTCAGAGCCGCGCGTGCCCGACAGCAATTCCGCATGAACCTCTTTAAGCAAGCGCATGCAAAGAGGTAGTTCGTTCATTCTCCGCACAGCATATTCTGTCGCCCTGATATAGTTAACTACGTCGGCGACATCACGTTGAGCCAATTCGACGTTCTCAGGATCGAGAATGTCGTCGAACGTGCACTGAGCTCCCTCTATCTGGGCTGAAAGTAAAGCCTCTTTGCGGACGTACATCGCAAGATACATGGAAGCATTGGGGGCAAAACGCAGCATGCCTTCAAGCTCGCCGAGTTTTCGGGAGCAAGCGCTGAGCAATCTGACGGTTTCCTCGCTTAGCTCCACCGGAACGACGGTATCAAGCGAGGAGGGAATAAACGAACTATACTCCGACTCGCCCGAAAGATTCTTCCTCAGAAAACCTTGACCTTTATCTTGCCACTGCATACTGCCTCTAATGACACTTTTGCGCGATTATCCAATAAGTATATTATTTAACAACTTTTTTGTAGAATAAAGTGTCATTACAATTTGAATTAACACGTTAATCACGAAATAGTGTTGTTAGAGAATGGCTCAAACAAACGAGCGTTCTTTCGACCTATGAAAGACCCCCGCCGGCGCGCCCCTTTTCGCGATTGGCGATATACTGGAACCCTACGCAACCACCAGGCCCACCAGGCTGCAAAGGAGCCATCTCATGAACGATTTCGGATCCATCCGCGACGCCGTTTCCCGCGTCGCGCCACGCTATGCCATCGCAAAGGTCGCGGTATTCTCGCTTTACGCCTCCGACCAGGCACGCACGGGCGGGGACGCCTGCCTTCTGCTCGACGTCGGGTGCACGTTCTCGCGCGCCGACGCCGCGCAGTTCCGCCGCTTCATCGCCGAGGACCTCGGCTGCACGGTCGACGTGGTCTTCCGATCGGCCCTCACCGCCGAAGACTTCGCCCGTGCGGAAACCGAGGCCCGTGTGGTGTACGAGAACCCCGACGTGACGACTGCCTCCACGCCCGACATGCGCGCCCAAGCCGCTCCCCCGGCCGCGCCCAAGCCGCCCGTCCGCTAGCGCCCATTTGCGCGGCGTTTCCGCAGTTTTCGCAGAAGAAGGCTGCACGTCATGCGCTTTCGCTATCATGGAACCCTACCCACACGAGAATCGCTGCGCGCGAGCGCACGACATCGATATGAAGGAGCTTTTGCATGTGCGGAATCTGCGGATTCACCCAAGCGACCAGCGCTGACGCCCCCGCGCTCAAGGCCATGTGCGACATCATGGCGCACCGCGGCCCCGACGGCGAGGGCCAGTACCTTGCCGACGGCGTGGCGCTGGGGCATCGGCGCCTGTCGCTCATCGACCTCGAGAACGGCAGCCAGCCCATGGTGCGCGCCACGGGCGCGCATGACTCCATCGTGACGTCGCCGGCTACGGAAGGCTCCGCTCCCGGATCGTTCACCATCGGCGACTACGCCATCGTGTTCAACGGTGAGATCTACAACTACCGCGACCTGCGCGACGAGCTGGCCGCGGACGGCTGGACGTTCAAGACCGAGTCCGACACCGAGACGCTGCTGGTGTCGTACCTGGCCTGGGGCAAGCTGCTGTTGGATAAGGTGCGCGGCATGTTCGCGTTCGCCATCTGGGACAAGCAGCGTGGCGAGCTGTTCTGCGCGCGCGACTTCTTCGGCATCAAACCGTTTTACTACACCGTGCAGAACGGCGAGGCCGGCTCGCAGTTCATCTTCGCCTCCGAGATCAAATGCATCCTGGAGCACCCCGCCTACGAGCGCGAGCTCAACGAGGAGGCGCTGGAGCAGTACCTGTGCTTCCAGTTCTCGGCGCTGCCCGAGACGTTCTTCAAGGGCATCTACAAGCTCGAGCCCGCACACTGCATGACCGTGCGCGCCGACGGCACGACGGAAACCGAGCGCTACTGGCGCCCCACGTACGACTTCGACCAGAACCGCAGCCGCGAGGACACCGTGAAGGCCATCGACGCCGCCATGCGCGAAAGCGTGCGCTACCACAACGTGGCCGACGTGGAGGTGGGCTCGTTCTTGTCGTCCGGCATCGATTCCAGCTACATGGCCGCATGCCTGGCGAAGGAGAATCCCGACATCAAGACGTTCACCGTGGGCTTCGCCGAGTACGAGGGCGAGCGCGACGAGATCTCCTGGGCGCGCGAGCTGGCCGACGAACTGCATATCGAGAACAACTCCAAGCACATCGGCGAAGAGGAGTACTGGGAAAGCCTGCCCCGCGTGCAGTGGCACATGGACGAGCCGTCCGCCGACCCGAGCGCCGTGGCGCTGTACTTCGTCGACCAGGAGGCCGCGAAGAAGGTGAAGGCCGTGCTGTCCGGCGAGGGCGCCGACGAGTTCTTCGGCGGCTACCGCATCTACCAGACGCCGTTCGCCAACGCGAAGCTGTCCTGGGTGCCGAAGGGCCTGCTGCGCGGCGCGTCGAAGGCGGCTCGCGCGCTGGGCGTGCGCGGCGCGAACTACCTGGAGCGCGCGAGCGAGACCCCCGAGGACTGGTACTACACCAACGCCAACGGCGTGGCGTTCAGCCCCGAGGAGCGCGCCCGCCTGCTGAAGCGCCCCGTGCAGGCGTGCTCGCCGCAAGAGCTGATCGCGCCTGCGTACGCGGAGGTGTCCGACCTCGATGAGACGACGCGCATGCAGTACGTCGACCTCTTCTTCTGGCTGGTGGGCGACATCCTGCTGAAAACCGACAAGATGTCGATGGCCCACTCGCTGGAAAGCCGCGTGCCGTTCCTCGACAAGGAGGTGTTCAACGTCTCGCGCACCATCCCCACCCCGTTCAAAGCGAACGGCGAGCAGACGAAGATCGCCCTGCGCGAGGCGGCCGAGCGCGCCATCCCGAAAGACTGGGCGCAGAAGGAGAAGCTGGGCTTTCCCGTGCCCATGGTGGACTGGCTGCGCCAGGACCGCTACTACAACCAGGTCAAGGAATGGTTCACCGGCGACATCGCGCAACAGTTCTTCAACACCGACGAGCTGGTGCGCCTGCTCGACGAGCACAGGTACAAGATCGACCGCTCGCGCAAGATCTGGATCGTCTACATGTTCCTCATGTGGTACAAGATCTACTTCGTGGACAAGACCGTCCCCAAGAAACCGGCGGCGTAAACGAACGAAGGGCCCTACGGGGCCCTTCGCGTTCGCTAGGCGAGCTTCGACGAGTCAACGGCCACGAGGTGGCCGTGCTCGTCCTCGAAGACGCACAGGCCGCCGTCGCGACTTTCGTACAGGTTGCGAAAACGCGCGAAACGGCGCTGCCGAGGCGGCTTCTCTTTGGGCGCAGCCACGGACTCCGGCTTCGGCTCCGGCTCTGGTCGCGGCTCCTGCTGCGGCTGCGTCGAGGAGGGTTCTTCCGGCTTCGTCGCCTCAACCTGCGCGGCAGGCTCGGCAACGGGCGCAGGATCGACGGGTTCGGGATCGGCGGACAAAGGAGCGGACGGCGAATCGACGCGCGCTACGGCCTCGGCCGCCTCGATGAAGTCGCTTTCGTCGGGATCGTTCTTCGCCACGAGATCGCACTCCGCCTGCACGCCGGCCGCCTGGAAATCGGTTTCGCTGGGTTCTTCCACGAAAACCTCCGGCTCGATCGACGGAGCCTCGATGATCGGAGGACGCCGTCCCCCTCGATCTCCCCGCTTTTCGATGGCGGCCTCGGCAAGCCCGCCCTCCATCACTTCGATACCCGACGCCATCACGCGCGAGGACGAGGGTTCCGGATCGAGGCCCAAGCGCGTGTACAGCGAGCGGTTGGATTGGGCGATGGACACGAGCTCGCGCGCCAGCGAGACGCGCTCGGCCTCGTCGACGTTCTCTTGGAGCTGATTGCCTATTTCGAGCACGCGCGTCCACGAGACGGTGTCCATATCCTCTTTGAGCGATACGATCTTTTCCGCCTCGCGCGCCACGCGCTTTGCCGTTGATGTGCTGAACATGATACGCCGCCTTCGGTTTATCGGAGGCCTATTGTAGCACGTCAGTAGATGACTCGCCAGAATACAAGCCCTTGAGCTGGGGCGTTCTCCCCCGCAACCCGACGATCGCACGCCTCCAGCACCTCGCCCACCCAATCGGCGTCGCGCTGGCCCTTCCCCACCATCACCAGCGTGCCCACGATGGTGCGCACCATGGAGTGCAGAAACGCGTTGCCCACCACCTTGATGGACATGAGGTTCTCGCCCATCACCGTCTCGGGATGGAAGGAAATCTCGCGCACGTTGCGGTGCGTGGGCTTGCCTTCCGCCGAGGCGGCCATGCAGAAGCTCTTGAAATCGTGCTCGCCCAGCAGATACTGCGCACCTGCTTCCATGGCCGTGATATCGAGGCCGCCAGGGACGAACCACGAGAAGTCCTTCATGAAGATGGGGCACGTGCTGTCCACGCACAGGTGGTAGTGATACTCGCGCGCCTGCGCGTCGAAGCGCGCCGAGAAGCCCAGCTTCTTCGGTTCGACCTCGCGCACGGTGATGGCGTCATGCGTGAGCGCGTTGAGAGAACGGCGCAAGCTGGGCAGCGAGCGTCCTGCGATGTCGCGGTCGTCCACGTCGAAGCTGACCACCTGGCCGAGCGCATGCACGCCCGCATCGGTCCGTCCCGCGCACGTGGTTTCCACGTCGCGGCGGAACAGCATGCGCAGGGCATCCTCGAGGTCGCCCTGCACGGTGGTCTGACCCGGCTGACGAGCGAAGCCGCTGAACGGCGCGCCGTTGTACGACAAGGTCAACGCCAGAGTATGGTCGCGCACGGGTTTATCAGCTGCCGCAGCGGCCGCTGCTTCGCGCTTACGCGCGGTGTTTGGGGTGATGGTTTGCGTATTCATAGCCGACATCATAAACGAACACGCCCCCTCTGCGAAGAGGGGGCGCTATCCGCTTGCCAAATTGTTTAAAAGCGCCGCGAAGCTACGTCGTATCGCGCGTTGCCCACCAAGCGAGTTCCGCACGAGCCGAAGGCCCCAGCGGGGCCTTCGAGCGAGCAGGACTGTTTGAGCGACTGGGCAATGCGCGATACGACGATACGTACGCGAGCCATCGGCATCGCCGCGAGATAGGGCGCCCCAGCGCTTCGCAGCGTCGAGGAGCTCCGTCGTTCGCAGAACGACGGAGCATCAAGAAGCCCTCCACACCTGCGAACCAAACAGATCCTGGATCTCGGAACGCATGACGGGGCTGCGGGAATCCACCGACACGGGCAGTTCGGCGCGGAACTTGCGGCCATCGCTCTGCTGCACGAGCAGAACCACGCCGTCGCGACCCGGATACGACTTCAAGATGCGGTTGAGCCGCAGCGACTTCGACTGGTCGAAGTCCGAGGACGCAACTTTCAGCTCAAGGTGCGACGGACGCGCATCGGCCTCGTTCAGCTCGATGACCTCCACCTCGAACGCCATGATCTGATTGCCGCGGTCGTTCGCCTCGAACTTGCCCTTCACCTTCACGATGGCGTCTTCCTGGATAGCCTCGGCGTTGTCGTCGTACTTGAAGCAGATGCACTCCACGTGGCCCGTCGTATCCTCCAAGGTGAATGTGGCCATCTTCGTGCCGCGCTTCGTCAGCTTCGTCACCACGTTCGAGATCATGCCCACGAACACCGCGGACTTGATTTCCTTCGTGCGCTCGGCCAGGTCTCCCAGCGAGAACTTGGTCATACGCGCGATGGTGCCCTCGTACGGGCGCAGCGGGTGGTCCGAGACGTAGATCTTCATGATCTCCTTCTCGAACGTCAACAGCTGGCGCTTCGGCCACTCCACGCCGTCCGGTTCCGGAACCTCCTCCTCGAAGCCCGAATCGGGATCGTCGCCGAACAGGTCGAACATCGACACCTGGCCGCTCTCACGATCCTTCTGGCGCTTCGAGGCGCTTTCCAGCAGCGGCGTCTCGTCAACGAAGTACATGAGCTGCTTGCGCGTGTAGCCCGTCGAGTCGAACGCCCCGCCCTTGATGAGCGCTTCCAGCGTCTTGCGGTTGTAGCATTTCGCGTCCAGGCGGTTCACGAAGTCGTGCAGCGACGTGAACGGCCCGTTCGCCTCGCGCTCCTCGATGATGGCCTCGGCCACGTTCGCGCCCACGCCGCGCACGCCCACCAGGCCGAAGCGCACGCCCTCGTCGGTGGGCGTGAACTCGGCGTTGGACGAGTTGATGTCCGGCGGCAACACGGGAATGCCCGAGTGGTTGCAGCTTGCGATGTAGCGGATCAAACGGTCGGTGTTGCCCATGTAGGACGACAGCACGGCCGCCATGAAGTCGTTCGGGTAGTGCGCCTTCAGGTACGCCGTGCGCATGACCAGGATGGCGTAGGCGGCCGAGTGCGATTTGTTGAACGCGTACTTAGCGAATTTCTCCGCGTCTTCCCAGATCTGCTTCGCGATTTCCAGCGGATAGCCGTTCTCCACCGCGCCGGTGTTCCAGTCTTCCTGCAACGCGCGCATGACGTCGAGCTTCTTCTTGCCCATAGCCTTGCGCAGCTTGTCGGCCTTGCCCGCCGAGAAGCCGCTCATAGCCATGGATATCTGCATGATCTGCTCTTGGTAGACCATGGTGCCGTACGTCTCCTCCAGGATGGGGCGGAGGCGCTCGTCGTAGTAGTGGATGGAGGTCTTGCCGCTGGCCACCTTGATGTAGTCCTCGACCATGCCGGATTCCAGCGGGCCCGGACGGTTGAGAGCGATCGAGGCGACGATGTCGGAGAAGCGCGTGGGAGGCAGGCGCGCGAACAGGCTGACGTACAGCGCGCCCTCCACCTGGAACAGGCCGTCCATGTTGCCGGACTGCATGAGCTTGAAGGCGCCCTCGTCGTCGATGGGGATGTCCTCGGGAATCACCTTCGTGCCGAAGCGCTGCTCGATATTGCGGCACGCGATGGTGAGCACGTCGAGCGTGCGCAGACCGAGGAAGTCCATTTTCAGCAGACCCAGCTCGGGCGTGTAATGGCCGTCGTACTGGGTGATGATGCCGCCGCCCTTGGTGTCGCGCTTCATGGGCACGTGATCGGCCATGGGGTCGCGGCAGATGATGGTGGCGCACGCGTGCACGCCCTCGCCGCGCACGTGGCCTTCGATGGACAGCGCGGCGTCGATGACGGCCTTCACGTCCTCTTCGGTCTCGTAGGCCTTCTTGAGGTCGGGGTTCGTGGCCAGCGCCTTGTCGATGGTGATGCCCAGCTCGTCGCCGATCATCTTCGTGATCTTGTCGCCGGTGCTGTACGGGTAGTCCAGCACGCGCGCGGCGTCGCGCACGGCGTTCTTGGCCTGCAGGGTGCCGAACGTGATGACCTGCGACACGTGATCCTCGCCGTACACGTCCTTGATGTGGTTGATCACTTCTTCGCGACGGCCCTGCTCGAAGTCGACGTCGATATCGGGCATCTCCACGCGCTCGGGCGACAGGAATCGCTCGAACAGCAGGCCGTTGGACAGCGGGTCAAGCGCGGTGATGTCCATGGCGTACGCCACGATGGCGCCTGCGGCCGAACCGCGGCCCGGACCCACGCCGATGCCCTGGCTGCGCGCCCATTCGATGTACTCCTGCACGATGAGGAAGTACGCCGGGAAGCCCTGCTGGATGATGATGCCCATCTCGTAGTCGGCGCGCTCCTGCGCCTCCTGAGGAACAGGATTGCCGTAGTGCTTGACCAAGCCCTCCTGCACGCGCTTGCGGAAGTAGCTTTCCTCGGTCTCGCCCTCGGGCAACGGGAAACGCGGAAGGATAGAGTCGCGCTCCAGCACCACGTTCACCTTCTCGGCCACTTCCACCGTGGTGTCGCAGGCCTCGGGGAAGTCCTTGAGGGCCTCGCGCATCTCCTCCTCGGTCTTCATGTAGAACTGGTCGTTCTCGAAGCGCATGCGGTTGGCGTCGTTGAACGCCGCGCCCGTGCCGATGCACAGCATGTAGTCCTGGGCGCGCGCGTCCTCGCGCGTGAGATAGTGGAAGTCGTTCGTGGCGATGGTCTTGAGGCCGGCGGCCTTGGCCACGTCGGTCAGCATGTGGTTGAGCTCGGTCTGTGTGAACCCGGCATCGGTGCGGATGCCCTGGTTCTGCAGCTCGATGTAGAAATCGCCCGGTTCGAAGCAGCTGGCGAACTTCTTGGCCCATTCGACCGCCTCGTCTACCTGGCGGTTGTCGAGCAGCTTCGGAATGATGCCGGCGATGCAAGCCGACGAGCCGATGATGCCCTTGCCGTACTTCTGCAGCATGCTGAAGGTGGTGCGCGGCTTATAGTAGAAGTTGTCCACGTGCGACTCGCTGACCAGCTTCACCAGGTTGTGGTAGCCCTCGTTCGTCTTGGCCAGCAGCAACAGGTGGTACAGCTTCGGCTTCGTGTCCTTGCGCAGCTCTTCGTCGGTGGTGAAGTACACCTCGCAGCCGTAGATGGGCTTCACGCGCTTGCCCGTCTCGGCTTCCACCTTGTCGCACATCTCACACAGCTGCGGAACGCCCGACATCACGCCGTGATCGGAGATGGCCACCGCGGGCATGTCGAGGTCGGCGGCTCTCTTCACCATGTCGTAGATATGAGTGTGGCCGTCGAGCAGGGAATATTCGGTATGGTTGTGCAGGTGGACGAATGCCATATCTTGTGCCTCTTGTCAGTCATGGATGCGCGTCGTGGTATCGATGACATTCTAACAGCATTCGTCGTAAAGCGCCGTCTTCAAACAGCGAACAAACGATGGTTTTTGCGCGAACGCCGCCCGCAGCAGCAGGCGGCGTTCGCAGCGCTCGATCCGCCGCTTACGAGACGCCCGATATGACGCCGCCGCGTATCTGGCAGCCGACGAGCTTGGACTCGCAGTACACGCTCTCGACGTTGAGCGCCCGCCTGACCTTCTCGATAAGGTCGAGGATGGCCTGCTCGTCGCCGTGGGTGCTGTCGAACACGAGCGTGTCGTTCTGCACGACGGTCCCGTCCTCTTTGGCGAAGCCTCCTTCGGCCTCGTACACGGTATAGCCCGACCCCGCCTCGATGAACAGCGGGATGGCGATATCCTTCGCCTCGTCCATGGTGAGCTCCTGCTTGCCGGTGTCTTTGTCGGTGAGGCCGAAGTACAGGCAGTACACCACTTCCTGCCGATCGGTCACGCCGTTGACGAGCGGCTGCGCAGCATCGTCGGACGCCTTCGAAGCGCAGCCCGCGCACAGCACGGCGGCAAGTGTGCCGGCGCACAGGCACGCGCCCAGCTTCTTCCACGTTCTTGCGTTCATACGAACCCCTTTCGTTTAGGATTCGATCTATTGTAGGACGCACCGCTTCGCTCGCGCGCACCGAGTCGTGCCAAAATCGCGCATAACCTGCCCGATTTCGCACGACTCGCCGAGCGCTCGCGCATCCTTCCCCACCTTGGGCGCAAATCGACTCCCATGACAATATCCGGCGGGATCGGACCCTCGGAAGGCGCAGGGGGATTTCGCCACCAGGGATTTTGCATGCCTTCGCGGCGGTAGGCTTCAAAGGAATTGTCATAGGCATCGATTCGCGCCCAAACCGAAAGACTGCGGGAGCCCGACAGACTCCCGCAGGGCGCCGGTAGGCCGCGTCCCGAATCGTGGTGTATCAGGGCCATCGCCGGAGAATCGCCGGCACC
>OLOJ01001338.1_pt1 | contig 23190 bp, 15 predicted proteins | sample 1672251 | NCBI WGS metagenome assembly OLOJ01 (sample SAMEA3136664, study PRJEB25190) | human gut metagenome | biome: human gut; feature: human-associated habitat; material: faeces | place: Austria | collected 2013 | reverse complement strand
GTCCCTTAATAACTTTAAAGTTATTAAGGGACAGGATGTAATTTCTCTTGATACTACGAAATCAAAAGGAAAAGCAGTGGCAACTGCACTGAAACCGGGAACCGCTGTGATCCAGGTAAACTATGATGCCTTTACTCATACAGAAGGGGACTATTTCCCTGCCTGTAGTGTGGTAAATACCGGTTATGCGGTGATTACCGTAGGTGAGACAGGAACTGCTTCTATCACATGCAGTGACAACCTGGAAAACTGGCGTCATTATGACACCATTTACTATCTGGAGGGACAGGATACCGTTCCATTTACTTTCACTGCGACAGCTGCAGGAGCTTCCAACCTGAAAGTGACCTGCAATGGTTTGGAAGTAAAACCGAACAGTGATGGCAGTTATACGGCAGCATTGGAGAACCGCAGCAACATTATCGGTGTTGTGGCTACTGATGCGGCAGGAAATACCCGTTCCCTGTATCGTGTGGTAGATGCCCGAGTGATGCGTGTCAATGTAAAAAATACAAAAGACGATTCTGCAGAGATCCATGTAGGGGATACCGCAGAGGTTAGCTTTACAGGAATCACCATGCCGGTCTATAAGCTGGCTACCATTTATAATCCATGTTTTGGACCGGATGCCTATGGCGGTGTTGGCGAATATGGATACCCGACTTATGTGGCTTACAGCAATTCTGTCCTGGGAGCATTTCGGGGAAGCTGCCATCAATGGGATCTTGCAACAAAGAACTCTTTTAAGGTCACATTTACACAGGCAGGAAGATACCGGTTTGACAGTGACGGAATCCACAGTGACTGGTGGGGACACCGGCTGTACTGGGATACCAAAGTTCAGGGAAAGGCAGATAAACCATTTTTCTATGCACCGATCATTCAAGATGTGTTCTCCACCCTTCCTTCTTTCTATATAACCGTAGATTCCGGTGATGAGATCCTGGATCCGGTTATTGCTAAACTGGAAGCTATACCGGATGCAGACAGACTGACTCTGGCTGATGAAGCAGCAGTAAAGGAAGCAAGGGAAGCCTACGATGCGCTGAATGACACCCAGAAGGCACTGGTAAACAGTGAGGATCTGGCACGTCTGACTGATGCGGAAGCAAGGCTGATACAGCTTCATACAGATGCAGAGAAAGCAGCTGAAGTAGAAAAGATTCTTGGAAACCTGAAAGGGGATTCTTCCCTGACACTGGCTGATGAAGCGTCAGTAAAAGCAGCCCGGAAAGCCTATGACGGTCTGAGTGCAGACCAGAAAAAGCTGATCCCGGCTGAGAAGCTGAAAGCACTTACCGCTGCGGAAGCAAAGATCGAACAGCTTAAGAAAGTGACACCAACACCCACAAAGAAACCGGAGCCGAAACCTTCGATCCGGCTGAATTATACCAGTATCCCTCTGCAGGTGAAACAGTCTACTACAGCTGTAAAGATCAGTAAATCTGCAATAAAGGGAGATAAGATCAGATCTGCGAAGAGCAGCAATTCTAAAGTGGCAAAGGTATCTGTCAAGAATGGAAAACTTACCATTAAAGGAATGAAGGCAGGTAAGGCTACGGTTACAGTGACTTCTGCAAAGGGTGCAAAAGCCACGGTGAAGGTCACTGTCCAGAAAAAGAAAGTGGCACTGAAAAAGCTGCAGGCACTTACCAGCCGCAAGGTGACTGTGAAGAAAGGTAAGAAAACTTCACTGAAAGTGGCAAACAGCCCGATCACAGCCAAAGCGTCTGTGAAATGGAAAACTTCTAATAAGAGAGTAGCTTCTGTTACTTCCAAAGGCGTGGTAAAAGGTCTGAAAAAAGGAAGTGCTACCATCACCGCTTATTCCGGCAAGGTAAAAGTGACATTCAAAGTAATAGTAAAATAAGTTCAAAAAGAAAGTTCCTGTGTGAGGTTCCGGCAAGGGGCACATATGGGAACTTTTTTAAGGAGGGAAGAAGTTGAAGAAAAGAAGCCTTTTGTATAGGTTCCGAAAGTGTTGCATTCTGTTCTGTGCAGTCCTTATAGGTGTTTTGTGCTTTTCCGGGAATGCCTGGGCTATGACAGGATTTTCCGGACAGAAAAGTGCATATAATGAATCTGGTCAGAGCCAGGTAACCGTAACGGTGACGCTCTCCAATGACGGTATCCCTATTGAGGGGACTGATGGCACTGCTTTGTCCCATCTGAAGGTGACAGTGCCTTATTTTGACCTGGGGTTGTACGGACTTAAAGAGTATTACCGTTATCCTACAAACAGTGTCTGTGATTACCTGGAAGAGCAGGGAGTGGTAAAACGTCCTACCGTACTTCACCTGTACATCTATCTGATGGAACGGTATTATCTGGGTTATCCAGCAGAAAAATGTGGCACAGGTGCCGGAAAAGAAGCCATCCTTAATCAGGAACAGTTCGACGCTGTTTCTTATATGACTGGTGGACAGGCATACCTTACTTACAATGCAGGCACTGGAAAAGGCAACCGCCTCCTGAAACCAACCGGCAGTGCCACACATCTTTACATGCAGAATTTCTGGGGACATGATGAAAACCTGATGTATTATGTAAATCATGAATATCCCCTTATGTGGAGTGGTTTTGGCTCCACCGCAGATTATATCCTTCTGGAAGATGGGGATGTTGTTGATGTAGGGATGTTTACAGACCGGAGCTTCTGGACAAGGGGAGCATTCACTTCCTTCAGCCAGGACGATTACAACCTGTCAAAAGGAAACACTTTAAAGACGAAAGTATATTCCCAGAAAACCGTTATGTCTTCTGATAACAGTGTGCCGGACCCTGTAGCCATCCAGAACATGGATGTAGTCCTTTATGACGGGAACTGGAATCAGGTAGAGAAGCTGGTCTATGATTCCGATGGTTATGTTTCCTGTATGTTTGATAAGGCAGGAACTTATTACCTTCTTGCTACAGAAAAAAATAATGCAGGAAAAGACGGGGCAGCTTTTTCCCCGGCAACTGCGAAAATCACTGTCAGTGAGAGTAGTACACCGGTAGCAGTAAGCTCTATTGAAATTTCGGCAGAAAGCAATAAAACAGAGTTAAATGTAGGTGAGAGTATCCAGCTGAAAGCAGAGGTTCTTCCGGTTTCAGCAGCACAGAAGTCCATCCGCTGGAGAGTGGACGGTTCCGCAGCTTATATGGACTATCAGGGAAGACTCCATGCCAATGAGTATATTTCAAAAGATGAGCTTGTGACAGTGACTGCATTTTCAAGGGAGAACCGTTTTGTCCAGGATTCCATACAGTTCCTGATCAAGGCAGACCGGGAGGCTGTAGCGAAGGTGAAACAGGTGGAAGCCCTTATTGATGCCATCGGTTCTTCGGACAAAGATGTGGTCTATACGGAAGAATGCCACAAGAAGATTCTGGCAGCAAGAAAGGCTTACGATGCCCTTGAAAAAGGTTCTGTGGCATACCGGAATGTTGATGCCCAGAAGGTAGACTATCTGGAATATGCAGAAGAGCGTTACAGTGAACTGGAGAAAAAGGCACCGAAGCCGACTGCCACACCAACACCGAAGCCAACCGCTACGCCAACACCTGCGGCAGGAGTGAAACAGTCAGCTGTCTCCGCATCTGCCATCAAGATTTCCTGGAAGCGAGAAGCTTCTGTATCCGGATACCGGATCTCCATTCAGGGAGGCAAGTTTAAGAAGAATACAAAGGTCGCTGATGTGAGCAGTAAGATCACTTCCTATACCATCAAGAAAGTCGGCAAACAGAAGCTGACAGCAGGAACTGCTTATAAGATCACAGTTACTTCTTTATATAAGAAGGGGAAAAAGACAGTGACCGGACGCCAGCAGGTTTTGAAAAATGCATATACCCTGCCATCTACACCAAAGGCTACTTCCGTAAAGAAAGGAAAAACAAGATGCCTGAAAGTATACTGGAAGAAAGTTTCCGGTGTCCAGGGATATGAAGTGCAGATGAGTACCAGTAAAAAATCCGGTTACAAGACTATAAAGGTGGTCAATGCAAAGACTTCTGCATATACGGTATCAAAACTTAAGAAGAACAAAGGATACTATTTCCGCATCCGGTCCTTTAAAGTGATCGGCGGAAAAAAGGTCTACAGTTCCTGGTCCAATATTGTGTCAGGGAAGAGCAGGTAACAGGGAATCTATGATTGTAATAGTGTCTGCCTGAAATTCCTGTGGAAAAAATTTTTGATTGAGAATATTGGTGCTTTTGTGTATAATAGAAAATTAGGACTATACAGATTAAAAGAATGAAGGTAGACACTATGAAATTTTATCAGTTAAAGATAGCAAGAAAAGGAACGAAACCTCCTGTATGGAGGCGATGTCTGGTGCCGGCGGACATTACTTTTGACAGACTGGCAGATATTCTGGAGAATATTCTTCAGTATGAGACTTCTGATCTGTATGAATTTGAATTTTTCCAGAAAAAAGTTCAGGTAAGAAAATCTGCAGCAGAAGAGAAAACCAGATTTGAAGTGATTACTGCAGAAACAGAGATCAACAGCTGGATGGAAAGCGAAAAGTGGTTTACTTTTCGTGTAAATGATCCGGACAGAGAACTGCCCCAGTACAGAGCAGATATTGAAGAGGTGATCGCCAATACAGAAATCGGCAAAGGAGAAAACAAGTTCCCTCTGTTGTGGCCCATGATCATTAAGAGCAGCGAACCGGATGACGACGAATTTTGGTCAGATCCAAAAGAAGTAAATACCAGACTTGGTCAGAAATTTATGATGAGCGTAGAGACGGCTGCCAATGCCCTTGGTGTGACCAGAGATCCTAAGGTAAAGGATTACCTGGCTGCTTTTTCCAGAGAGGAACTGGATAATCAGGCAAAAGAACTGGAAATATCCGGAGAAGGTCTGACGACAGAAGAACTGGCAGAAAAGATTGCAGAAAAGATTCTTACACCGGAAGTTATGGAAGAGAAACTTTTTCTTGTGGACGATCACCAGATAGAAGTTTTTGAAGAAGCAATGAGTAAGAAGTGCTTTGTTCCCACAGAAACAGAGTGGACAGCTTTGGACTGGGCAGGAGCAGCAGGATATTTTGTTGCATACAGCGATGACAAGGGAGAGGTCCCCAGAGAAGTAGTGGATGTATATGCAAAGGTTAATACACCGGAATTCCAGGATCGTCGCAGAAAGATCGGATGGATGCTGGATTGTGAATCTTTCCTTGGATTTGTTTATGCGGTGGCACCGGTGAAACTTATGCATCAGATCTACAGCAGCCGTCAGGGATTTGAAGTAGATATGGATGAATTCCTTGAGATTTTTAACAGCATTGATAAGGAAGTAAATATCTGTATCATCAGAGATGACAAGATGCTTTACAAAGCAGTTCTGGAAAATAATCTTTACAGAGAAATTGAACGTGTACAGTATGGCAATGAATTCTATATTCCTTCACCAGAAGAAGTACAGGATTATGTGACCAATGGTTATCCTTCCAGAGAACCGGCTTATCATGCTGTTTTCCAGTTTATGACTGAGGAAATGCATAATACAAAAGAACGGGCAGACTATCTCCTTTACATTATTTATAAGGAATTTTCCATGAATGGAATGCTGTCCGATATTATGGACATTTTCAAAAAAGAAAATGTAGTGTTTGAGTCAGATGATCAGATGAAGAAATTCACTTCCCTTCTGGTAGATGCCAACAATAATACCAGAATGCTGGATTTCAGAGGTCACACACCAAAGGAAAAAGGTCATGTGGCAGTTCCGATGCAGCCGAAGAACACCCCTATAATAGCACCAAAGAAGATTTACCCGAATGATCCATGTCCGTGTGGCAGCGGCAAGAAATACAAGAAGTGCTGTGGAAGAAATAAATAAGCTACAGAACAACAGCGGTAGGGAAACCTACCGCTGTAATATTCTTGAAATTATTATAGCTTTTCCAGATATTTTGTTCTGTCTTCTTTCGGAATTTTTAATGCATCCATAGCCTGCTCTACGGTCCAGTTCATTGTAACCATAAGAGTCTGTATAGAGGATAAGATTCCTTTCTGGATTCCCCTTGCTTCTACACCTTTGCTGAGATTACACATTTCTGACACCTCCTCGTCAAGTTTCTTTGCCATTTCTATTCCGTATTCTTCCTGAAGGATTTTCTTTTTTTCCTCTGCGTTCCTATCAGAGGATAACAGTACTTCAAGTAATCGCAGAATTCCTGATGCTTTTTCATCATCTTTCACTCCAAGACATAACATAACCGCTGTCATAAGGTCATAGTTTTCTTTTTTCTCTTTTGCATTGCCAATAACATTTTTTTCCTGTATAGAGTAACAGTTAATTGTATTTCTTCTGTATTTCGGTGGGTCCATACAGATAAATATACTATATACTTTTTTAATTTGCTCGTAATGGGAATCTTCAAATTCTGTACCATGCTGAGACGATATCAGTCTGCTGCAATAGTATATATTCCTTTTTACAACAGGATAACCGGGATAAAAATCGTTTTGTGCTTCCACATTGATAATCAGTCTTATTCGTTCTCCGGATACAGGTGCAAGTGCATAAAATCGTATATCATAAGTTACGGTCCCTTCGTTAATACTGGCATCTTCTGTATTCATTCCCTGAATCCTGGATGAATTTTTTTGTTCATCCTGATGTACCGCAATATCAGATATCTGTGGTTCTTCTTCTATATAATTTGCAGCAATTTCATCAACAGAACATGTTTTATATTCTGGCAGACAGCTTTTCATAATCCATGCCAGAATATTTTTATCAGATAATATTCTCTTACATGCATTATCATATGCTGCATTTACTCCGGCAACAGAAATTGTTTTTGCCAAAGTAGTTTCTGTTTCTTTCATGTATATGTACCTTACGCTCTCCACTGCCCGATACGTTCTATACATATAATATCATATTTTTTACATTGTTCCAAGAAATTTCGTTCGACAAATTCTGCCATGTTTTTTGTATGTGCAAGTATCAAGAAAATATCAACAAAAATATTTACAATTAACAACAGCGGCAGGGAAACCTACCGCTGTAATATTCTCCAGAGAGTGGATCTGCTGATGCCAAGTCTCTCAGAAGTTCTGGTTTTGTTCATGCCCTCCTGTTCCAGGACAATACGTGTAATATCATGATTGATCTCGTCCAGACTCTGGTTCAGATTCAGTATTTCATATCCGGGTTTCAGTTCATAAGAATGGTGAGGATTCTCCTGTTTCAGAGCCTGACGGACATCTTCTGTTTTGATGTAATAATCATCTGTAGAAACAATCAGCTGACGGATGATCCTTTTGAACTGCGACAGATTCTGACTCCAATTAAACTGCTGCATCAGTTCCATGGACTCTGGTTCCAGTCCGACTACCTGTTTGCCAAATTCAATATTCGCCTGGCTGATATAAAGGGTAGCAATATTAGGCATATCCTGTATACGTTCTCGCAAAGGTGGAATACGGAGAACCAGACAGGAAAGATCATTCATAAAACTCTGGCAGACAGGGTCTCTCTCATTTCTGTTATTATCAACCGTAAAAGAAAAAATAAATCGGTTGCGTCTGCAAAAATCCCCCTGATTCATACAACTTAAAAATTTCTGCGCCAGTGTTGGCTCCAGAGCCTGCAGATTCTGGATAAAAATCGTAGTGTTAACATCATTAAAAGGAGAATTTACATTATCAATCAGATAATTCCATTTTTTCTGATTGGTATTGGCACAGTCTATGATCACATAAGGACTTTTGCGGTATTCACTGTGGGAATAAAGAAAAGCAGCAGCTTTTGTTTTTCCTGTGCCAATCTCGCCCAGAATCATAACAGGCGCCAGAGTACCGGCAAATTGCTCCATAGTATTACGCATGTTACCAATCAGGTTGGCACTTCCGTAATAACCGGAGTTTTCAGAGTTGGTCTGGCTGTTGGTGTCATAATGAGATACACCGATGTCATCCACAAGGACAGGTGCATTCTGCATAAGAAGATAAATATAAACATAAGCAATACCGTTGATGGTGATATGCCGGGAATACATAGTGTAAACAAAACTTTCTACCTGATTTTCCAGACGGAAACGAGAATCTGCCAGGAAAGAAGAAAGATTTTGCTCTACCTGTGAAAAAAATTCTTCGGTAGCAGGGCTGCGTTCCATGCTGCTGAAATATAACTGCCCGTCTTTTGTATATATGAAGAGAGATTCCCGACTCTGGATCACAGCTGCCTTCAGAACCTGAGATTGCTGCCTGGTGATGGAAAAAATCTTGGAAAAACGGACCGCCTGATCAAGAGCAGCTTCCACGCTCTCTTTACCAGATGTAATAAGGATAAAATTCATTCCCAGCTCTCTTGCTATAGAGGTACCTACCATATCACAGAGAACCATTTCATATCCCTGATTTTTCAGCTGTTCCATCTGCTGATGAGGCTCTGAATTTTCATCAAGAGTGATGATCTCAATATCATATTGAAGAAGATTGCACAGCATTTTGGCACAGTTGGTGATAGCCGGATAGCCGATAATGGCAAAACGGTTGGAATAGTTTTCTGCAAGTTTGATAGCCCGGAGGATATCATATACAGAAATTTCTATTTCTACTACTGGAATAGTGATGTTAGCAGATATCATCTTGGCAGTACCACCTCTGGAAATAATAATGTCGAAATCATCCAGATCGTAAGAACGAACGATTTCCAGTCCATTTGCAAGATCTCCGATTCTTATAGTCATTTCCAGATCATCCCGGTCGGAAATTGCTTCATTTATCATTTCTTTTAGCCCCTGATAAGGAGCAATCGTCAAAATTCTGGTTTTCATACATACCTCCCGAAACAAGAACATTTCATATTTAGATTGGGTTTATGAGTTTATCATACCATAACGATTCAAAATGGAACAGTAAAAATTTGAAAAATATTTAATAATACGTAGCGTTTCATATTTAAACAAATAATAGAATGGAACAGGATTGCAAAGAAACAATACGGATGATAATATAATGCCATCAGATGAAGATAAACGTGAACGTTTCAAAAAGAAACGACAAATAAGGAGGAAATTATGAAGGCAAAAAAAATCGTTACATTAATGGTAGCATCAGCAATGGTTTGTGGAATGTTTGGAGCAACAACAACAGTTCAGGCAGCAGCAGACGTAACATTGAAACTTGCACACGCAGATGCGGAAGGAAGTATTTTTGATCAGGGTGCAGTAGCATTTCAGGAAAAACTTCAGGAACTTTCTGATGGAACCATGGATGTGGAACTTTACCGTAACGGAACTCTTGGTTCACTTTCAGAAGTAGCAGAAGGTATTCAGATGGGAACTGTTGATGTTGCACCAATTGTAACAACAACACTTGCAAACTTCGCTCCTGAATTAAATGTATTTGATATGCCATATCTTATTGATGATTATCAGATGGCTTATGATGCTCTGGATGGTGATGTAGGAAAGAAATTTGCAGAGTCCCTGGAAGATAGCTCCTTTAAAGTAGAAGGATGGTGGTCAATGGGATTCAGAAATACTACAGCAAGTAAAGAAATCAAAAGCGTAGATGATTTCAAGGGACTTAAGATCCGCACACAGAGTTCTGATATTCAGATGGCTATTTTTGATGCACTTGGAGCAAGCCCGACGGCAATCAGTTTCAGCGAATTATATACAGCACTTCAGCAGAAAACAGTTGATGGACAGGAAAATCCATATGTAAACATTCTTCAGAGCAATATTTTTGAAGTAAATAAATATCTTATTGAAACAGAACATGTATTCCAGGTTGCTGCATTCCTGATTTCTCCGTCTACTTATGACAAACTTACAGATGAGCAGAAAGGCTGGGTTGATGAAGCATCTGCTTATGCAACAAAAGTAGAAAGAGAAGCGTGTGAAAAGGACAATGAAGCAGCAAAAGAAACTTTGATCAACGATAAAGGCATGACATTAGTTGAAATGGATAAAGACGAACTGAAGGAAGCTACTAAATCCGTATATGATGATTTCTCGGATTATGCAGATACAGTTGCTGAAATCCAGAATTATGCAAAATAATCTACGAAAGCAGTAACTGTCAGTGCCTTGTATTTAAAAACAGATACAGGGCACAGGCTTTCTGAAAAACATGGAAATAGAGGAGATGAGAAAATGACGAAAATAGCAAAGACCCTGGAAAGTATCAGCAATAAAATATTTATCGTTGAGAAATGGGTCCTGATAATTGCTGTTGTTGTTGTTACAGCAGTTAATTTTATCAATGTAGTAATGCGATATGTAATGAAGAGTAGTCTGGCTTACTGTGAAAACCTCAGCCTTGCATTGTTTATGCTCCTGATTCTCATCGGAGGAAACATTGCAGTAAAATCTGACTCAGAGATCAGAATTGATGTATGCAGATTTAAGGATGTCAGAAAGAGAAATACATTTAAATTAATTTCAGATGTCTGTAGCATTATCGCTCTTGTATGTCTTCTGATAGGTTCTGCAGCACTTGTAGCACATACAGCACAGCATAACCAGCAGGTAGCAACACTTTCACTTACATATCTGCAGTTATATAGCTTGTTGGTTATTGGTTCAGTTTTAATGTTATTTGATCATATAGTTATTTTGTTTAAACATCTGGCAGCAATCCAGACGGGAGTAGAGGAGGCGGAAGAAGAATGAATCCCATACTTGTATTGTTAATCGTATTTGTAGTTACTTTGATACTGGGAGTTCCATTCGCATGGTCCCTGCTTCTTGCCAGCGCAGCATCTATTTGTCTGATGGATGGACTTCCGTTAATGACAATTGCTTCTAAAATGTATAATGGCGGTTCAAAGTATACACTGCTGGCAATCTTCTTCTTTATGCTTGCAGGTGCGATTATGCAGCATGGTGGTATTTCCAGTCGAATGATCATGTTTGCAAAATCATGTGTAGGACATTTAAGAGGAGGACTTTCCATTGTAGTTCTTCTGGTATGTATGCTTTTTGCAGCACTTTCAGGATCATCTATCGCTACTACAGCTGCTATCGGAGCTATGCTTTATCCTGAACTGGTTAAAGAGAATTATCCTAAAGGATATGCGGCAGCACTTCCTGTAGCAGGTGGTACACTTGGAATTGTTATCCCTCCTAGTATTGTATTTGTAGTATATGGATCAACTACCGGAACTTCTGTATCAAAACTTCTGATGTCAGGTGTCATTCCGGGAATCATGGCAGGTGTGTTCATGTGTATCTACGCATATCTGTATGCACGTAAACATGATATTCCGAAATCAAATGAATTTTCATGGGCAAACGTAGGAAAAAGTCTGAAGGAAGCTATCTGGGCTATCCTGATGCCAGTTATCATTCTTGGTGGTATCTACACCGGTATCTTTACACCAACAGAATCTGCAGCAGTTGCAGTTGTATATGGTCTGATCGTTTCTATCTTTGTTTATAAAGAGATGTCTGTTGAGCGTATTAAACAGATTGTAATTGACAGTGTAAAGGGAACTGCAAACATCCTTCTGTTAATCATGGCAGCTACACTGTTTGGTTATGTACTGACTGTTTACAATGTACCGGCTCTGTTTACAACCCTGATGACTTCTATGATCCACAGTAAGATTACATTCCTTCTGTTCCTGAATGTTCTTCTTATCATCCTTGGTATGCTGATGGACTCCGGAGCTATTATCCTTATTGTTGCACCGCTGATTTATCCAATTGCTGTATCCTTTGGTATTGATCCGGTTCATTTAGGATGTATCATCGTATTCAACCTTGCAGTAGGACAGGCAACACCACCTTTTGGAAACTGTTTGTTTGCAGCAATTCCGGCAACAAAACAGGACGTTGTTACACTTGCTAAAAATGTATTACCATTTGTAGTCATTCTGTTTGCAACTGTATTTTTAGTATCTTATGTTCCGGCATTCTCAACATTCCTGCCGAACCTGATGAAAGGCTAAAATATGAAAAAAATAGATATGATCATTCGCAACGGACAGGTGTTTGATTCAGTCAATGCGAAATTTGAAAAGAAAGATATTGGGATTCACCAGGGCAGATTTGTTGCCCTGGATGAAGAAACCGAAGCGTCCAATGAAGTAGATGCGGAAGGCAATTATGTGGTTCCAGGACTGATTGATGAACATGCACATCTGAATTTGTACGGAACTATTATTGGAGCAAATGCAGATACTGTATGTATTCCTAATGGAATTACAACTGCCTGTGATGGTGGAACCTGCGGAGCTTCCAACTTTGAGCAGTTTTATATGTCTAATATTGTGAGATATGAGTCTGCTGTTTATTCTTATCTGAATGTTTCAACATTTGGAAACAAAAGTTTGTGTAAACATGAAGAGGATCATGATCCGGCAGATTTCCGGGAAGATCTTATAGATAGACTTTTTGAGAAATATCCACAGGTACTCAGGGGCTTAAAAGTTCGTATGTGTAAAGGCACTCTGGGAAATCATGGTATGAGTCCTTTATATGCAGGACTTGAGATGAGTGGCAGGCTTAAAGAAAAAGGCTTCCATTGTCCTGTTGCCATTCATTATGATGATCTTCCGGAAAATGTTACAGTTCATGAACTTTTCGGAGCAATGAGAAATGGTGATGTGATTGCACATGTATTTCAGACAAAAGCTGAAACCATTTTTGATGAAAATGGAAAGATTAAAGACTGTGTCTGGGAAGCAAAAAAACGTGGTGTGTATATGGACGACTGTCATGGGCGTGTACACTGGTCCTATCCAAATCTCCAGAATGCATTTTCTCAGGGATTTTATCCAGATATTATCAGTTCTGATCTGGTTCGTGTCAGTGAATACACAAGACCGGGATTTTCACTTTTGTATGCAATGTCAGTAAACAGTGCAGCAGGAATGCCTGTAGAAAAAATTCTTCAGAGTGTAACTTATACACCGGCAAAAGCACTTGGCATTGAGTCAAAAGCAGGCGAAATCCGGGAAGGAGCACCAGCAGATGTGGCAATTCTGGATATCAGAGATGTAAAGGACAAAACATTCACAGACAATTATGGAAACAGTGTCTCAGGTAATAAATTGTTTGTACCGCTTATGACTATCAGAGCAGGTCGAACAGCTTATCGACAGATCTTTTTCTAAAAGTTTCAACGAGGAGGAAATGAAAAATGACTTACCAGGTAAAAATCCCATCCTGCTCTTACGGCGGAGAGGGAAGTATCGAAAAAATAAAAGAAATTATCGCAAAAGAAAAATCCCAGAAAGTAGTTGTTTTTTCCGATGAAGGAATCAAAGCAACAGGACTTCTGGATGTCCTTACAAAACAGCTTGATGAAACAGGAGTACAGTATCATGTATTTACTGACTGTAAACCAGAGCCCTCCTACTTACAGGTTGAAGCTGTTGTCGATATGGTACAGGGTCAGGAATGTGACCTGATCATTGGACTTGGCGGAGGATCCGTTATGGATGCGGCAAAACTTGCCAGCGTTCTGAAAGGTGCACCCTACACAATTAAAGACCTTCTGAACGATCCAACACAGGCTGAAAAAAAGGTAAAAACTGTCATGATTCCAACCACCTGTGGAACCGGATCTGAAGCCACCTGCAATGCAATCGTAGCGATCCCGGAAGAAAAATCCAAAAAAGGTATTGTTAATGACAATATGATCCCGGACTATGTAATCCTGGACGCACAGATGATCGCAAAATTGCCAAAAGCAATCGTTGCAGCTACCGGTGTAGATGCACTGGCTCATGTAGTAGAGTGCTTTACATCTAAAAAAGCTACTCCGTTCAGTGATTGCTACGCTCTGGAAGGTGCCAAACTGATCTTTGCAAATATCAGGGAAGCATACAATAATCCAGACAACATGGATGCAAAAAATAAAATGCTCATCGGTGCATATTATGGAGGTATTGCCATTACAGGAAGTGGTACCACAGCAGTTCATGCACTGTCTTATCCTCTGGGTGGCAAATTCCATATTGCACATGGTGTTTCCAATGCTATTCTTTTTGCCCATGTAATGAAATTCAATAAGGATGCCTGCGCAGAACGTCTTGCAGTACTCTGTGACGCTATCAATCCTGCATATGCAGAGAAGACAGTAGAAGAAAAAGCAGATTATGTGATTGATCAGATTGCTGATATTGTAAAAGTTACCAACATTCCTACAGATCTGACTCAGTATGGAGTAACCATGGATGACCTGGATTTCCTGGTAACAGCAGGAAGCCAGCAGCAGAGACTTCTGGTAAACAATATGAAAGAACTGAGCCTGGACGACATTAGAAATATTTATCTGAAAGTGGTTAAATAACGAGGAGAATTTTATGAAACCGATACTTGGAATTACAATGGGAGATCCTTCTGGAAATGGTCCGGAGATTTCTGTAAAGGCATTAATGAAACCGGAAACATATGAAGTCTGCAGACCGCTGATCGTAGGAGATGCCAAATGTATGGAAGCAGCGATTCCTACTGTAAAGGGAGCAGAAAATCTGAAAGTCAATGCGATCCATGATGTGAAAGATGCAAAATTTGAGTATGGAACTATTGATGTATACGACATGGATGTGGTAGATCTTTCCAAACGACTTTACAGAAAAGACAGAAAGAAACTTGCCGAAACCATGAATGCTGATGTTCTGGATGCTGCTTATAAAGAAAGTATGACTATGTGTGGTGAAGCGGCATTTCAGTATGTAAAAAAAGTTATTGAACTGGCCATGGCAGGAGAAGTGGATGCAACCGTTACCAACGCATTAAACAAAGATCACATCAATATGGCTGGTCATCACTATTCAGGACATACAGAAATCTATGCAGATTATACTCATACAGCCAAATATTCCATGATGCTTGCACATGAAGATCTCAGAGTTATCCATGTAAGCACCCATGTATCACTTCGTGAAGCCTGCGACAGATGTAAAAAGGACAGAGTCCTTGATGTTATCCGTATTGCAAACGAAGGCTGCAAGGCATTGGGAATCAAAGAGCCAAAGATTGGTGTGGCAGGTCTGAACCCGCACTGTGGTGAAAACGGAATGTTCGGAAGAGAAGAGATTGAAGAGATCCAGCCGGCCATCGACGAAGCTCTGGCAGAAGGGATCAATATTCCGGAAAAAGCACCTACACCGCCGGATACAGTATTCAGTAAAGCACTGGGCGGATGGTACGACATTGTTGTTGTAATGTATCACGATCAGGGACATATCCCGCTGAAAGTAAAAGGTTTTGTATATAATAAAGAACTGAAAAAATGGGATGCGGTAGCAGGAGTAAATGTAACTCTTGGACTGCCGATCATCAGAGCTTCTGTTGACCATGGAACCGGAGAGGGACATGCAGGTGACGGAAGTGCCAATGAACTTAGTCTTGTAAACGCAATGGATTATGCAATCCGTATGGCAAATGCCAAAGCAGAGAAGGAGGAAAACTAACAATGAGCAGACATGACATGATTAAAGGAATTATCCCACCAATTATTACACCAATGAATGAGGACGAGAGCTTTAATGAGGCAGAGTTCCGCAAACAGATCGAGAGACAGATTGAGGGCGGTGTACATGGTATTTTCTGCTATGGTACAAACGGAGAATGCTACGCACTGAATACTCAGGAAAAAGAAGAAGTCCTGAAAGCTGCAGTGGACCAGATCAAAGGTCGTGTTCCGGTATATGCAGGAACTGGCTGCATCACAACAAAAGAAACCGTAGAGATGAGCAAACGGGCAGAGGCTCTGGGAGCAGATATCCTTTCTGTTATCACACCATATTTTGCAGCAGTATCTCAGGAAGAATTGTATGAACATTATGCAACAGTAGCAGAAGCGGTAAAGATTCCGATCGTGCTGTACAACATTCCTGCAAGAACAGGATGCTCCATTGCTCCTGAAACAGTAGCCAGACTGGCTGAGATTGACAATATCGTCGGTGCAAAAGATTCTTCAGGAAACTGGGACAATCTGAAAGCATACATTGAACTGACCAGAGATAAAGACTTTGCAGTTATTTCCGGTAACGATTCCCTGATCCTTTCTGCACTGAAAGAAGGCGGAGTTGGTGGTATTGCAGGATGCGCAAACGTATATCCTCACAACATGGTTGCAATTTATGAAAGATTCAAAGCAGGCGATCTGGAAGGTGCTCAGGCAGCTCAGGATGCAATCGCATCATTCCGGGCATGCTTTAAATATGGAAACCCGAATACAATTGTGAAAACTGCAGTTGGTCTTCTTGGATATCCTGTCGGAAAATGCAGAAAACCATTTTACAGTATGTCAGAAGAAGGTATTGCAGCATTAAAAGCAGTTCTTGAAGAGAATAAAAAGAATGGAATGAACTGATAAATGAAATTATTGATGATTGCTGACGATTTTACAGGTGCGTTGGACGCAGGTGTACAGTTTGCCAAAAAAGGATTTTCCACAAAAGTAATGGTATATTCCAAAGATATGACTGTAAAAGCAGAAGACGCCGATGTTCTGGTAGTAGATGCGGAAACGCGGCATAAACAGCCGCTGGAAGCCTATCGTACCATATTGCAGATTGTAAAGCCGGCAGCTGAGAGTGGAGTTTCGTATTTTTTCAAAAAAACGGACTCAGCTCTTCGGGGAAACATTGGCGCAGAACTTACAGCTATGCTGGACGCTACTGGAAGAACATTGCTGAATTTTGTCCCTGCCTTTCCACAGATGAACAGAGTCACTGTCAAAGGAATCCATTTTATAAATGGCGTTCCGGTGGATGAAAGTGTTTTTGGCGCAGATCCTTTTGAGCCGGTGACAACCTCAAATGTGGAAGAACTCATTCATCAGCAGTGCGAGATCAGTGTTCAGACCATACCGGCTGGAAATGTGCCAGGTGAGTGTCAGGAAAAAACAATCGCAGTTTATAATTGTTCATCAGACAGTGATTTACATAAGACAGTAACTGCCCTGAAAGCTGCAGGAAGTCTTGGTCTGATCGCCGGATGTGCGGGACTTGCAGAAATTCTGCCGGAAGTTCTTGAATGGCAGAAAAAAGAAATCAAAGAGCCTGTTCTTCCGGAAAAATTCCTGGTGGTCTGTGGAAGTGTGAATCCGATCACAGTGAAGCAGCTGGATTATGCGGAAAAAAATGGTTTTGTCCGTATAAGACTGACACCGGAACAAAAACTGAATAAAGAATATTTTTCCGGAAAAGACGGAAAAGAATGGCTGGATAAGTTCTGGGACATCTGCAGCAGTAATGCAAAAGTAATCATTGATACCAATGACCCGGAAGGTGATAATGAAACGGAACGTTACGCAGTGGAGCACAATATTTCCAGAAAAGAAGTCAGGGAGAGGATTCCGGCGGCTCTTGGGGAAATCATTGGAAATATGGTGCAACGTGGACTGAAAAGTTCCATGCTTATGACAGGAGGAGATACACTTCTCGGCTGCATGCACCATCTGGGAGACACAGAACTTACTCCTGTGGGAGAATATGAGATAGGTATCGTATTATCCCAACTGGTTTCGAATAATAACAAAACTCATGTATTTACCAAGTCAGGCGGGTTTGGAGAAGAAACTCTTCTGACAGATATGGCAGCCAAGATATGCCATACAGCATGAGAAGGAGGCAAAAAATACTATGAAATATGTAATGACAGAAGCAGTTGTACAGGAAGGTATGGCACTTCTTGATCAGGAAGATACAGTTTATGTTGCCCATGACGCAAATCCTGCAAACTACACAGAAGAAATGAAAGATGCAGATGCACTTATCGTTCGTGCGGCACCGGCAAAAATTGTAAACCGTCAGGTAATGGAAGCTGCTCCGAATCTGAAGGTAATAGGAAGAACCGGTGTAGGCTATGACAGTGTGGATGTAGAAGCAGCTACTGAATTGGGAATTCCTGTTGTAATTACACCAGGTGCAAACAATCGTGCGGTTGCAGAACATTCGCTGACAATGATGCTGGCACTTTCCAAGAATCTGGTAGAAGCACAGGTGGAAACAGCCAAAGGCAACTGGGCGATCCGGGATGCACACAAGCAGTTTGAGCTTTATGGCAAAAAAGCCGGAATTATCGGTCTTGGAAGAATTGGACGAGATACAGCATCTCTGTGTACTGCTATTGGAATGAAGGTGGCAGGCTACGATCCCTTTCTTACAAAAGAGCAGATCGAAGAACTGGGATATGAATACTATGGAGATTATGAAGAACTCCTGAAAGACTGTGATGTAATTTCTATTCATGTACCTCTTACCAAAGACACTGAAAACATGATCGCAGCAAAACAGCTGAAAGAAATGAAAAACACAGCAATCATTGTCAACTGCTCCAGAGGCGGTATTGTAAATGAAGCTGATCTGATCGAGGCATTAAATAATGGGAAGATCGCAGGTGCAGGTCTGGATGTGTTTGTAGGAGAAGAACTTCATCCGGGAAATCCTCTTTTGGATGCCAAAAATCTGATCTTCAGTCCTCACAGTGCAGCACAGACAAGAGAAGCAGTGATCAACATGGCAACCATGTGTGTAGAAGGCTGCAAGGCTGTCTGCGAAGGAAAGAAATGGAAGCTGGTAGCCAACCCGAAGGTGTACGAACACGAAAAATGGAAAGACGCTGAGTGGGCGTAAAAAGTAATATTGAAATTGAAAATCGCATATGCTATAATGCCAGTAGGCAAAGTGATGAAATGTATTCACAAACAATACAGCAAAAGCCCCGGAGGTGCGAACTCCGGGGCTTTTTGAGTACCAACATGGTCCGTTATGGCAGGGTGGATTAGCAAATAATATAAAAAGTGAAAGGATTCTGAAGAAACTGCCTTTTATCTATTATACGTGTTTATGCGAAGAGTAAAAGGAGGAAGCGACTATGAGAAAAAGATCAAAAAGTATCCTTGCGATTGTGCTGGCGGCATCTGTGATGTCCGGCACCTGGAGCCTGCCGACGGTGGCAGCAGATTTTTCATCGGAGGAGCTTCTGGAGGTGGAAGATCAGGAAAGTGATTCCGAAGAAGAATTTTTTACAGAGGATAATGACTGGGAAGAAACAGAAGATATCGAAGAAAACCGGGAAACATCCTCCGAAGTTGGCATTCAGGAAGAATCTGTAGAAACCTGCACAGGAAATGAGCCCAATCAGTCAGATGTTAAAATCCCGGCAGCAGATTTTACAGATGAAGATACTGCGGATGTAGGAATGTCTGGCGATTATGGAGTAAAAGTTGCAGGAATCTGGGTAACTTCCGAGAACAAAGATGATATCCTGGGGGATGGAACGGTTTCTTATGATGTGGAAAACCGCAAACTTACCCTGAACAATGCTCATATATCTTCCATGACCCACGATGCAAAAGCTGTAATCGGGCTGATTTATTTTTCACAGAAAGTTCTGTCCGGAGGAACTGCAGAAGCGGCTACTCTGGAACTGAAGGGAAACAACATTATAGACGTGAAAGAATCTGATAAAGAAACATGGGGTACTTATATAACTTCTGTTGATGATCTTGTGATAACAGGGGGTGGTTCCCTTACGGTGGAAAATAACCACTCAGACACCCTTGCTTCCAGTAATCAGTCTCTGATTATTGATAACGTTACAATAAAGTATGATATGGAAGACGATGGCGACGAGAATAATCCATTTTCAGCCATTTCCGGATCCAATATAGAAATACGGAACAAGGCAAAGCTGGATTTTGGAAAAGGAAGCATCAGAATTGAAAGCATATATGGCAACTTCAGTATCTCAGACAGTGAACTTACCTGTGAGGGGCAAATAGGCGCTCAGAAATGCAGCATTACAGACCACAGTGTATTAAAGACAACTAATCGGATCGTGGCAGATAAAGCAGTGGAGATACGGGATTCGGAAGTTGAACTAAAGACCAAAGATAAATGGGGATTTCTGGTAGAATATCTGACTGGAGATGAAAGAGCAACTTTTGATATTATCAACAGTAAAGTAACCATAAATGCAGGAATTTATCCCTTCTATTTCCTGAAATGCGATCTGAATATCAAAAACAGTATCCTGAAAGCGGATAATTCTGATTTTTACAGTGTCAAATCACAGGAAGCAGGGGACAGTGTGACCATAGAAGAGTCCTGGGTAGACCTTGGGGGAAAGATTGAGACACCGCAGAAAAATATTTCCAACAGCGTTGTAATCGAATACAAGAGTGGCAAAGTGACCGGGAATGCAGTTGTTTCAGAAAATATGGAGATTAAAAAGGATTGCTGGTTCCAGATAAAGAAACCCAACACCCTCACGATTTCCAAAGGCTACACCCTTACGGTCAATGGAACTGTTGATTCTTACTGTACAGGTCTGAAAGGAAAAGTGGCTGGAAACATACCGGATTATACCCATGAAAAATGGAGTCAGATCGTAAATGACAAAAAGTATCACTGGGTAGAGTGTACAGATTGCGGAATCAAGGCAGATAAGGAATCCCACAGGTATGGTGCATGGAAAATTTATCGTAATGCATCCGTAGGAGTAACCGGTGAAAGAGAGCACAGCTGTAAAATATGTAATTATGCAGAAAGCGGAACAATTGCAGCTCTTAAGGTAGTAGATCTGAAGTTAAAAGGTGGAAATAAGGCAGTAACTCTCAGCTGGAATAAGATATCCGGGGCAGATGGATACAAGATTTACGGAACCCAATGTAATAAAAAATCCAAGCTGAAAAAGACAGCAGGCAAAAGTATTGTTAAATGGACAGAGAAAAAACTGAAAGCCGGAACCTACTATAAATATTATGTAGTAGCTTATAAGAAAGTAAATGGCAAGGAAACCATCATTGGCAAATCCGATGTTATGCATGTGGCTACTACAGGCAAGGGATATGGCTATACAAAGAAAATAAATCTTAAAAGCACTTCCATTATCTTAAAGAAGGGCAAAAGTGCATATGTTAAGGCTTCTCTGGTAAGCACCAGCAAAAAGTATAACAAAACCATGAAAGAGCATAATCCTTCTATCCGTTATATTTCTTCTGCACAGGCAGTGGCAACGGTAAACAGTAAAGGGAAAGTCACAGCCAGAGGAAAAGGTACCTGCTATATTTACTGCTATGGTGTAGATGGAGTTTCCAGAAAAGTAAAGATCACAGTAAAATAAATCAGATGGAACCGGAGATGATGAAAGTCTCCGGTTTTTTAAAATTTTTACGAAAAAGTGAAAGGAACTGGAAAAAACTGCCTTTTATTAAGCAGAGGTGTTTACGAAAAGCCAAAAAAGGAGGAACGAAATATGAGAAGAAAATCCAGAAATATCCTTGCCATTCTGCTGGCAGCATCTATGATGTCCAGTATGTGCAGTATTCCAGCAGCAGGAGCAGATTTTTCTTCAGAAGAGATTCTGGCTACAGAGGATATGCAGACGGAAGAGCCTGATCAGGAAGTGGAAGAAAGTCTGGAATCCGAAGATCTGGAAAGTAATCCTGAAGAATTTTTTGCAGAAGATCCCGAAGTGCAGCCGGAAGAAGAGCCAACAGACATTGAAGAAGAGATAACCTCTCAGACAGGAGAAGAACAGACTCCTGTGAATATTGGAGACGGAGAAGAAGAGGATCTTTTCAGTGCCGGCGATTCAGAAGAAACCAGCTATAATATATGGGTGGGCGATATTCAGGTAACAGATGCAAATAAAGCTGACGTTCTTGGCGATCTGGATGGAGATGCCAGAACTGTTACCTTTGATGCCACACAGAAAAAACTCACTCTGGATAATGCAACAATTACCGGAGAATTACGACTGCTGGAAAGTTCAGATATCACATTGGAACTGAAAAACCAGAATAAAATTGTACCTTATTCAGATGGAAGAGTAATGGAAGATTACATCCTGATCAGGGATACATCCACTGAAAACAGTATGAAAACCTGTACCATAACCGGAGGCGGTTCTCTTTCAATTACTGATCTGGAAGGCGTAGATTTTATTGAGAGTTATCAGAAGCTGATCATTGATGGAGTAAAGTTTAATTTCACAATGGCAGAAGATTATGATGGATATGCAGTTGGAATCCGTTCTACAAAATCTGTAGATATCCGAAATCAGTCCAATATAACAATCAAAACGAACAAGAGTGGTGGAGAAGCTATAGTAATCATTTCAGCCCGTCCAATAAGTCTGGATAACAGTGTAGCAGTACAGGAAGCGGGAGAACCAGCTTTGGGAGAACTTCATGTTTCTGACAGTGAACTGCATCTGCAGTCTACATACAAATCTATCACAACAGACGGAGGAGCTGTTACCATACAGAACAGCAGTGGAGATCTTCAGGGTGGAATCGCAGTTTATGGACGTGGCGGTATTTCCACAGAAAAATCGACACTGGATATTACAGATGCTGTGTGTGCTCTGGAAACCATGGGAAAAATTAATATCACAAATGGTTCCGATATCAGAACAAAATCCTGTAGCTCACAGATTGTAGGATATGGAATCGATATTACAAACAGCAGAGTAGAGACTGTTCCGGACGTGGAAATGGGCTATTCTCTGGATTCTTTTGGTACTATCAACATCATGAACAGCGTTGTGATCGCAGAAACTATCATGGAAAAAGACAGTATTGTGGCTTTTGACAAAGAAATGCGGGAAAAGAAAACCATTAATATTGTCAATTCCTGGGTAGACAGCCTTGGAGGATTGGATGGTATAACAGCAATACTGGACAGTGTTCTCTTTATTGGACAGCGTGGAGATGTCTACGGTAAGGCAGAGATTCCTGATAATACTCAGGTTTATCCGGAACATACATTGTATGTAGAAGAGCCTGCAACCCTCACAGCACCTTCCGGACTGGCGATTACCAATAACGGAGCCATCAAGGCATACTGTACTTCCATCAGAGGAACTGTAAAAAATACTGCACCTGTTTATTCTCATGCAAAACTGACTACATGGGCACACAACAAGACTTCCCACTGGAAAGAATGCAGCAGATGTAAAGCAAAATTTGAATCAGAAAAACATAAATTCAGTTCCTGGAAAACAGTGAAAAAAGCAGGATGGTGCTGGTCCGGCAAGAGACAGCATACCTGCAGTGTCTGCAGTTATACTCAGAATGAGACCATTCCTGGAATTGCAGTAATGGAACTGGTAGTCAAAGGTGGCAAAAACAGGGTGACTCTTAACTGGAAGAAAGTTTCCGGCGCAGATGGTTATATGATCTACGGTGCAAAATGCGGTACAAAGATGAAATACAAAAAGACCGTCAGCCTAACACTGACGGTCTTTTGGCAGGGGTAGAAGG
>OLOJ01001332.1_pt1 | contig 23272 bp, 20 predicted proteins | sample 1672251 | NCBI WGS metagenome assembly OLOJ01 (sample SAMEA3136664, study PRJEB25190) | human gut metagenome | biome: human gut; feature: human-associated habitat; material: faeces | place: Austria | collected 2013 | reverse complement strand
ATCATATACCACCTTAGGATGCTGTAATATGATATTAGCGCGTTCATTTATGTCTTTCCTCATATCATAAAGTTGGGGAGTACTTGAATTACCGGTTTCAATTTTGGGTCCCCACTGTATCATTGCAGGACCATCATTCGGTTCAATGTATTTCCAATCTTTGGTACGAACAGACAACACGTGATTAGAAGCAAGCTCAATTACCCAAGGACGGTCTGCATTGTCTGTTCCCAGCAAATTACCGATACGATTGTAACTATCAGGAGCACTACCCTTGGGAAGTCTAGCATTGATCAGTGCCCCCAAAGAACTTATCCAATCAATCTGTGACATCAAGACATCCGACTCACGATTTTCCTTAATTTTCTTAGGCCAACGCACGATAGCAGGAACGGCAGTACCTCCTTCGAATGCACTGTATTTATTCCCTCTCCACGGACCGGCAGGACTATGCCCGTTCAACAATTCTTCTGCTTTATCATCATAACCATCATCTACCACAGGACCATTGTCACTAGACAGGATAATCAATGTATTTTCCGCTAGCCCCAGTTTGTCGAGTGTTTCCATAATCTGACCTACCGACCAATCAAACTGTACAATAGCATCTCCGCGTACACCCATCGGATTCTTTCCACGGAAGCGGTCGTGCGGGAAACGAGGAACATGAACGTCATTGGTTGCAAAATACATAAAGAAAGGCTCATCTTTATGCTGTTTGATGAAGTCAATGGCATGAGTAGTAATAGAATCGGCAATATTTTCATCTTTCCAAAGAGCTTTACCACCACCTTTCATGAAACCAATACGACTGATACCATTCACAATAGACATATCGTGTCCGTGACTCGGTTTCTGATTATAGAGCAACTCGGAATGATCAGCACCGGTAGGCTCACCCGGAAAATTTTGTTTATAACTAACCTCTATAGGAGCAGAAGGATCATAATTTGCCACTTTACCATTTTCTATGAATACACACGGAACACGGTCGGCTGTTGCTGCCATGATATAATGATAATCAAACCCTAAATCCCCTAAAGCAGCAGGAAGCGGAGCATTCCAGTCTTGTTGTCCCGTTTTATCTCCCAGCCCCAAATGCCATTTACCGATTGCACAAGTAGTATATCCCGCATTTTTAAACATATCTGCCATAGTATATTGTTCCGGGCGAATAATCATACCGGCATTTCCTGCTGCCACATCGGTATCAGGACGACGCCATGCATATTCACCAGTCAACAAAGAGTAACGGGAAGGGGTACTGGTAGCAGCTATGGTGTGAGCATTGGTAAAGCGAATACCTTCACCCGCCAAACGATTGACATTGGGAGTCTGCACATTCTTTGCACCATAACATTCCAAATCACCATAACCCAAGTCGTCAGCCAAAATAATAATCACATTGGGCTGCTCACGATTGGTCACTTTATTCTCTTTGGGAGTCCTAGCTTCCACAGTCAGAGCAGAACACAACACCGGTGTTAAGAGAGATAAAGCCAAATACTGTTTTTTCATGATATTTTAACATTTTAGTCAGATAAGGTGTGTCAAAAACCTAATATAGCATTTTTGACACACTTTTTCCTATTGTTAGAATTACTCACGCAAGTTAGGATTAATATTTTGTTCTGACAAAGGAATCGGCCATTTATAATCCTGAGGATTACGAAAATCTCGTCTTCCTACATACCAGCGGCAATGTCCTGTTGGATCTACAAACTTGGTAGAACCAGCATAAGTGGTAGATTTAGGATAAGGAGCACCCCATACCTCACCAACAAGCACTGTTTCAGCAAGTTTCCAGCGCAGTAAGTCCCAATATCTGATACCTTCAAAAGCCAATTCAACACGACGCTCATTACGGAGTAATTCGCGCAATTTGTCTGAATTAGTTTCTGTAATAGGTGGCATCTTAACATCAGCACGTCCACGCACCTGATTAATGGTCAAATTCAATACTGTTTGATCAATGGCCTGCCCGCTTTCAATCAAACATTCCAAATAGCTCAATAAAACTTCTGCATATCTGATTACCGGAGTCACTGCACTATAGCTATTCAAATCATTGATCGGATTCTCATCAAAATATTTACGCCACATAAAACCAGTCTTAGATGCTTCTGAAGAATAATCCAAACGTTCTTTCTTTGATGCTTCATAATCCGGACTCATGCGATATTCAGTACCCATAAAAGTCGCTCCATTATAATAGATGGTATAATCAAGACGCGGATCACGGTTCTCACCTAAATTATCCGGGTTGTAACGTGAATCGTCATAACTGAACGGAGTTCCGTCTTTAAACTCATAAGATTCAAATAATCCGGCCGAAGGATTAGACAGACTCCATCCAGCGTCTTTTGCAGACAAAATATGCTGTGGAAGACCGCAACCAAAATAGTTTTCAAGATAGGATATATAATAAATATTCTCCTTGTTGCCTACACCGGTTGAAGGATGGAACAGTTCCCGATACACAGGATGAATTGAGTTATCACCATAATCGATAATTTCCTTATAAGCGGCTGCTCCACCTGCCCAATCCTGCATCAGCATACAAGTTCTGCCCCAAAATGCTAAAGCAGCCTGTTTGCAAGCACGTCCTGTTTCGCTATTCGGAATATCTTTAAAACGGGGAAGATCAGCTGCCGACTCTTTAAACTCTGTCACACACCATGACAAGATATTAGCCTGAGTTTCCTTTTCAACTATATTGGCCTCTTCACCTGTCAAAGTTTTGGTCACTAAAGGTACATCCTTAAAATAACTGGCCAGATAATGATACTGAGTGGCACGCAAAAAGCGGGCTTCGGCAATCATTCTGGTTTTCTGTTCTGATTCGGGAGCATTGGCAATACCCTCCAAGAAACGGTTACATAAACCGATACGCTTATAAGCCGATGACCAATAGTTTTTAATAAAAGAGTTATTATTCAACAGTTTACCACTAGAAATATTAAAGAATGGATTATTTTCTCCACGACGGTCATAAGCATTGTCTGTCAGATGTTCCATAAACAACATACCATGATAAGACCAAAAGTCCGAAACACTATATTCCAAACCATTTGTAATACTACCTCTATATAAGGAAGTTAAAGCTAATTCGGCATTCTTATCATCAGTCCAAAAATTATCTTCCGACAAATCTGTCAATGGATAACGCTCCAAATCACATGATTGCAATGAAAATGAAGCTAATAAAACAGTAAAAGCTATATATTTTAATCTTTTCATAAGTCATTAGAATTTTAAAGTTAAGCCCAAAGTATAAGTTGACATAGTTGGATAGTATTGACCGTTATTACTTGTGTTTTCAGGATCCCAGCCTTTACGATATCCCTTGAAGGTTAAAGGATTGTCTAAAGAAACATAGAAACGCATACCGGTGGAACCAAACTTTTTAACTATATGTTCGGGTAATGTATAACCTAACTGAACATTACGTACTTTCAGAAAAGAAGCATCCAATACCCAGAAATCAGAAGTCAGTGTATTATTGCTACCTGCATTTGACATAATCTCCAAGCGAGGATATTCAGGATAACGGTTATCCTGCTGCACATTCCAGCAATTCTCCATTTGCCATTTCTGAATATTACCCTCCTGATAGAATGCATGACCTGCATAAACAGACAACATACCTTTCACCTTAGCAACTCCCTGAAGCAATACACTGAAATCAAATCCTTTATATTCTCCACCGAAATTCAATCCAAAAGTATATTTAGGTATACGAGAACCTAAGAACGTTTTGTCATCCGGTGTTACTTTGCCATCACCTGTAATATCAACATAACGAATATCTCCGGCTTTAGAACCTTTGGCTATCGCAGTCTGATCATACCAGTCACCTACTTCATCATCGGTCAGAAATACTCCGTCCGTTTTATACCCATAAAACATCTGCATCGGATAACCGATAAACAAATCGCTACCGTTACCTACCATACCATTGTTCTGGGTCACATTTCCCATACCCAATGTCAATACCTTATTATCAATAATAGAGAAATTACCATTAATATGATAATGGAACTTACCAATTGTATTTTGATGACCTATTTCAAACTCCCAACCTTTATTTTCCAACTCACCGGTATTTACTTGCGATACACTTAATCCGAAAATCGAAGAATAACTTGCAGCCGGCTTATACAATACATCTGTAGTCTTACGATAGAAATAAGAAGCATTAAATGTCAACTTATTATTAAAGAATGCAGTCTCAATACCAACATCGGTAGTACGAGTACGCTCCCACTTCAAACCCGGATCCACATAAGTAGTAACAGCTGCTCCTTGTGTGTACACTCCGCCAAATACATAGTTCTGTTCTTGCCCTAAAGAGTATACCGACTGATAAGGATAGTTACCGATATTATTATTACCCAATATACCGTAAGAAGCTTTCAGTTTTAAATTATTAATGAAAGACAAATTTTCATTTTCCTTCCAAAACTGTTCTTCAGAGATACGCCAACCTGCAGCCAAAGAAGGGAAGAAACCATATTTGCTATCTGTCGGAAAACGAGAAGAGCCATCATAACGCATTGTTGTTTCAAATAAATAGCGCTGATCATAGTTATATGTCAAACGACCGAAGACAGACTGTATAGCCCAATCATATCCTCCACCTCCATTTGTCTGACCGTCTGCTCCTCCGGCCCCTAAGAAAGGTACGTCATCAGACGGAAAGTTATTACGACTACCCGATAAAGTACGCTGACCTTCATCTTCCCAAGTATATCCTACCAATGCAGCAAGATTATGTTTACCAAAAGACTTATTATAATCAGCTACAGCTTGGAAGGTCTTATAAACAGTTCGCTTCATTTCATCGCTCAATGTAGAAGGACCAGTACTCTTGTCACCCGTAAGAATCATATCACAACGATAATGGCGAACGTGACTTAATGTATAATTATAACCGCCTAAAATTTTCAAAGTCAATCCATCTATCGGCTGATATGACAATTCAATATTATTTTTAAATTTGTCATAGTCTTCACGATATGAAGACGCACAGTCTACCCATGCCACCGGTGTACCTTGCAATTTAGGTCCTAAACCGACCTCACCATTCTGCAAGTAAGTCGGAGTTAAACCGGGAAAACGAACGGCATTAGAAATAATCCCTTTAAATCCGCCAATATCCAAAGAACCCGGAGTAGAAGGTTCATGACGATCAGAAGTCATACCGCTCAGACGCACTTGTAGTTTCAAGTTCTTAGCCAATTCCGCACCAAGGTTTACACGAGCATTGTAACGGTTATAATAGTTATTGTCCAACAAACCATTTTGACGCAAATATCCCAATGATACCATATATTGTACCTTTTCCGTACCACCACTTACACTCAACTCGTGCTTGGTTTGCAGTGCATGACCGCCCAAAAGATCATCAAGATACATTTCGTCAGCATAGTTGTCAGGGTCAGAACCATCACGATACTTCTGAATCATCTCAGGCGTATAGGTTTCTGTCCCAATCGCCTTATTATAAAATTCTGCATATTCATAAGAATGAGCCAATTCCGGCAATTCTGTAGCCTGACTCATACCCACGGAACCATTATAAATAATACGGGCTTTACCTTCCTTTCCTTTCTTGGTTGTTACCAAAATAACACCATTGGCAGCACGAGAACCATAAATAGCTGCTGAAGAGGCATCCTTCAGAACTGAAATATTATCAATATCGGCCGGAGTCAAATCACTCAAAGAACCGGGAAGTCCATCTACTAGAACCAAAGGACTAGGAGTTGCTCCAAACGAACCGACACCACGGATACGAATAGTACCAGCATCCTGTCCCGGATTACCGCTTTCCTGTGTAATGGTAACACCCGACATCTGACCGGTCAACATATTAGAAACGTCAGGCACTGCACGAGATTCCAATGCTTTACTGTCCACTGATGCAATAGAGCCAATCACATTGACTTTCTTCTGCGAGCCATAACCTACAACCACCACTTCATCCAATGTTTCCGTATCTTCTTTCAGAGTAATATTAAGGAAAGATTTATTTCCGATCGGAACATCCTGAGTATTATAACCAATATAAGAAACTTGCAAAGTAGCATTGCTTGGAACGGACAAATCAAAGTTACCATCTATATCTGTAATACTTCCTACAGTGGCATCTCCTTTTAAAATTACATTGGCACCAATAATAGGTTCCCCGGCCGAATCTTTTATAGTACCCTTAATTTTCTTAACCTTCTCATCATCTTTCAGAGTGATAACAATATAATTGTCATTCACTTGATAAACACAATTAGTTCCTTTTAGCAAATCCGACAGAATTTGCAATACATCCTGATTCTTTTGATTCAAGACAACTTGCTTATTGACATCCAGTTGTGAAGTGTTATAAGCAATCTTATACTTCGAAACAGATTCAATTTTCTCAAACGCTTGTTTTAAAGAAAGACGTTCCCCATTGAAGGAAACTTTCTGTGCATTAACAGAGAGGCTGCCGGCCAGAAATAAGCCAACACCAAACCCCAACACTCGAATAAATTTCTTGTTCATTTCATATTAGATTTATTAACGACATAAGGTGTACGTACATGAGAAAGACAATTCAAATAAATACTACACCCAATGGTTTTATGTTAATAAATGCTAAACCACTATCTTAAATAGATATTCTTGCCAACAATTTCATATTCTATACCGGGAACCAATATTTTAATGATTTGAAGTACTTGCTCCAACGATTCATTTCTATTAAAATGAACTCTCAAACTTTGATTCTGGTAAATAGATGTACGCACATGGAATTTCACACCATACACACGTTCCAAAGTATGAAGAACATCATTAAACGGCACATTGCCAAAGAACAACCCTCCCATACGCCAATCGGAGTGGGAAACAGCATTCACTTTATGCTGCTGTACTATCCCTGTGGAAGGAGTATATATCAACTGGTCATTGGGTTCTAGAAAATATTTCTCAGGTTGTTTATTTACCTTTACCTGTAACCTGCCGGTTTCCAATGTAGCCATTATCTGATTATTGTCTGGATACGCCGAAATATTGAATGTCGTACCAAGCACTTCCAACTCTAAATGGTTGGTAGTGACAATAAAAGGATGCTCTTTATCTTTTGAAACTTCAAAGAACCCTTCTCCCGCAATATAAACATTGCGAGATTCAGATATGAAACTGGAGGGATATACCAACAAAGTACCGGCATTAAGCCAGACCTTACTCCCATCAGGAAGAACTACTTCTTCACGTGTACCCATAGCTGCATAACGCTGCATATAAGTCACTTCGGACAACGTCTCCTTCACATAATCCTTTGCAGAATAATAATAGTAAGCCGAAAAACACACCATAATGAAAGGAATAGTCCAAATAGCAGCTACTCTCCCCCTATTTATTCTTTTCGTATTTCTTATATGTTCCCGATGTACAAATTCGATAGTCTGTTCTTCTTTTTTAAATCCTAAAGAGGTCTCCAAATTATAAAAAGCCTTCTCTATTTTTTCGTCAGAGCAAGAAGCATCGTCCAGTTTATCCCAAATTTGTGAAACAGCTTCTTCTCTTGCTTTATCTTCCACAGGAAAAACCATACGATTATAAACACGTTCCGTTATCTCATCAGAAACTTCATGATGAAAGAAAAAGTCTATTATCTTATGTATATAATTATTCATTTTCACATTTTATATAAAAAAGACAGTTCTATCTTATGATACACCTAAACCGGCAGTATTAAATAAACTAAAATAGAAAGAGCCAAAGCGTCTCTCAGTTCATTTAAAGCGATATTCAAATGATTCTCCACCGTTTTTTTCTGTATCCCCAGTTTCTCTGCTATTTGTTCGTTAGAAAGTCCTTTTATCCGACTCAACTTATATATCATTTTCCTTTTAGGAGGCATCTCATTCACTACCATATCAATTAATAATTGCAAATCTTTCGCTATCAATTTATCATAAGGAGTATATTCATCAGAAATCTCGGGAACATTATCTTCGCTTGTAAATCGGGAAACTTTTTTAGTTGTGATATAATTGAAAACAGTATATTTGGTAAGCATGAACAAATAAGAATCAAAATGATGTACCTTGTGAAAAATCGCTCTCTTATTCCATAGTTTTATAAAGACAATTTGAGTCAAATCCTCAGAATCATCCAAATCTTTTATAAATCCCCGTATAAAAGCATATACCTTAGGATAAAACAGCTTGAATATCTTATGAAAGGCTTCATGGCTGCCAGAGGCAAATTCTCCTACAACTTCCGGTTCTACAATCATTATTAAGATTAATTCAAATGAAACGGGTGTAAATGTAGGGAATTTATTAGAAAATACCAAAAATAGATTCTAAAAGTACAATTTTAGTTTATAGAGATAAAGGAATACAAAACGAGCTGCCTCCTATATTCGAGCAGAAACATATCACTCGAATATGGGAAGCGGAAAGAAATATCTGCAAACAAATTTATTTTGTCAAAGTTAAAGATCGTTACTGATTTCATATAATCCAACCAATTGTTGATTACGTTGGCAAGCGAGATTGAAGATTGAGAATTTATAATAAACATGGTTCATTAACTTTTTTAGGTTATAAGCCATAGTTGCCAACAAGACATGTTTGTTCGCGAATTTTATACCTCTGGTATGTACTTTTCTCATGGTCCTAAAATCAAGCAATGTGCCTAAAACCGATTCGACTGTGGCGGAACGTAATTTTTTCATTTTTCATCCCATTGGTGAATGTTAACTTTAGTTTGCCTTGCTGTTCATACTAACCTGCCCAAAAATAACAGTCGCCGAAATTCTGTTATGGTGTATATATGTTTTTATACTTTATACATTGTAAGACGAACACATACAGCTTTTCTATCTATCGGTGAATAAAGAGTTTACATCTATCTCTTCCATCCCAAGTACCCTCTCGATATCTTTCAGTATTTTGGTATAATTGTCAGATATTTCCTTCTCCGTCCTGAACGCGACTACCGGCAGCGGTTCCTCCTCCAGTTCGAACAGCCTGAACTTCTTCCTGAAATGCCCTTTGATATTGGAACGGTTTCCCATTCCGATAAATTCCCCCGGTTCCAATGAAGCGACAATGGACGACCTGTCCAGTTTGCTGTACAGTTTCTCCAGCTTGCCTTCGGACTGGGTGAGCAGCAGGAACGCCGCCCCGTACTCGCGCAGGACGGAAGGCAGCTTCTCGAAGTCACGCACCTTGAAGGTGGTCATCTCGTCCAGGATAAATACAAAGGGGACCCTGTTCTCCATGGAAAACGAGCGCGAGGCGATACTCATTACCATGGCGATGACGGGGGATATCACCGACTCCGTTGCATAGTTGTTGCTGATTGCAAAAAGTTTCGGATGTTCAGGATCAATCAGATTGAAGTCGAAGTCATTCCCTGTCAGCACATAGCATATGTTCTCATTGGTGGCCAGCTTCGCCACATAGTTGCTGAGAGTGGACACATAGGAGGCCTGTGTTTTCTCACTGCCTTCCGCCTTGAGGTACGCCCCCGCCATCATGGCGCTGATATCGTTCAGCTTCAGGAATTCCTGAAGCTGTCCCGTATCGGCCTTCATCACGAAGTGACGATATGCGGCAGCGTGCAACATTCCGGGAACTCATCCCAAAGCCTGTACGCCACGCCGTTCAGGATGCCAAGCGCGCCCGTATACCATTCGTCCTGTTTGGATGTGGGCGGCATCAACGCGCCCAGTACGTCCTCCATCAGCTGCATGAGCATCGTCCTGTCCTTTATATTCCTCCTGTCCAGCGGATTGAAGCGGTAAGTCCGGTTCATGTCCGTGAAATTTACATAATAGAACTCATGGGGGTATCCGTGTTTCCTGATCAGGTTGTATGCAGTCCGGGTATAGTCAAAATCCTTGAAGTCATAGATGAAACCGGCGAATCCGGACCTGATGTACTGTTCCATCAGCGGTTTGCCTATGGATTTGGTCTTGCCGGAACCGGCTCCTCCATAGACAAGGAAATTGGAGAACCAGTAATAATATCTGATAATTGTCCCGTCCGTGGCGTGAAGGGAGAGCAGGGCTTTTCCACCCTTTCCGCTTTCTGTCCCTCCTTTAAAAGAAAGACGAAGAAGTACGGAAACGACACCCGGAAGCAGGAACCACCACCCGTCCGGGATAGTGGCATGTGCGACAGCTGTTTCTGCAAGTACCAACAGCAGGAACAGGACATGTGACATCCGGGATTTTCCCGGAAACAGACAGCTGGCAATGCCGCCGCCAAAAAGCAGGGCTGCCAGTCTCATAATAAACATATGATCCATATTCATAAATTGATTTAGATTTTTCCGGTAAGCGCATCCTTTACCAGTCTTTTGGCTTCCGCTATGAGAGCCTGTTTCGGATTCGCCATGAAACGGAACATCCGGTAAGACACATCCAGCATCTTCCTCTCGTTTCTGAATTCTTTCTGCAGGATGGCGGATTTGGCCATGCTCATCGCCTCGTTCTTTCCTGGAACATAATGGTAGGTGTGTTCCCTGCCGTCCTCGTAATACCTGTGCGTGGCCTTGTAATCATACATGCTGATGAACCGGTCCGCACACCGGGCTTTCCACTCCATGTGTTCGAAGCCGATCATGACTTTTTTGCCATCCAGGACATGGACAAATCCCTTGCTTTTTGCGAGCGGTGACAATGATACCGTCTGTGTCACATCGTTCCGCGAAACGATGATATGAACATGGAGTTGCAGCCCGGGTTTCCTGTCCCCGGCTTTTGCCCGTCCCTCCTTTACATCCTCATCATTGTTCCTGTAGTGGCGTTCCGTTTCCACCCTCCCAAAATAAACAAGATCCTTTCCTGATTTTATCTTCTCCCTGCGAAAATTCTCCGCATACAGGTCCATACAGTTCCGGGAGTAATTCTTCAACTCATGAATGACCTTTTCCTGTTCCTCCACGGTGAGCCGCTCAAATTCCGCCACCTGCTTTCCTGTAACCTTCCGGATCAGGTGGACCGCTTCATCCTGTGAGGGATTGATGGACAGCATATAGAATTTATCGTCTCTTTTTTTTAGGCTCTTGTGGTTGTTGTCAATCTTTTGCATGACCGTCACCGGTGCGACATAATCCTCCTCATGGGAGAAGAAAGTGTCATAATAAGGTTTGTCTTCAAGACTTTCCTTCAACAGATATTCCACCAGTGCCCGGCACCTGTCCTTGTTGTCGCATACACAGGGTGTGTTGACCGGTTTATGTACTTTTACAAACATATTTATAGGTTTTATGAGTAATAATGGTTATATGATATATCAAAAGCCTGGGAACATACAGTGTACCACAGCCACCTGTCGAAACCGATCATTCCCTTTTTACCATTCAAGATATTAACAGATCCCCGGCTGTTGGCAAGAGGGCATAATGTTACCGTCTGTGTCACATCGTTCCGTGACACGATGATATGAACATGGAGTTGCAGCCCGGGTTTCCTGTCCCCTGACTTTGCCCGCCCCTCCTTCACATCCCGGTCTGTTCCTTTATAATACCGGGCATTACCGATTCTTCCGAACCAAAGAATATCCTCCACTCCCTTTATCTTTTCCCTTCTGAAATTTATTGAATAACACCTCATGCATAGTATTGTAAATTTCTTCAACTCGTCAGTCACTTCAATCTGTTCCTCCATGGTGAGCTGCTCGAATTCCGTCACCTGCTGTCCGGTGACCTGCCGGATCAGGTCGGCCAATTCCTCCTGTGAGGGACAAATGAAAATCCGATAGAACTTATCATCCTTCCTTTTCAGCCTTCTGTGATTATTGTCAAGTCTTTGTATAACCTCCGCAGGGGTTATATGACACATGTCATGTGAAAAGAAATTATCATAGTATTCTTCACTTGCCATGCATTTGTCCCTCAGATAGGTTATTAACATTGCAGAGGACCCTTTATGATTCCGTATCCCCGGCATATTGCTTGTCTTGTGTATTCTTACGAACATATTTCCTTTACCTTATATAACAACATTTCCAGATAGACCGGTGCGACAAAATAATCTGTTCCTTTTTCCGCCTTCTTGAAGTTCTTCTGGTCGAAAGCGTTTTCCAGCAGCCTGACAACCTGTCCGAGTTTCCGTCTGTCCTCCACGTCAGGAGCACCTGCTTGCTTCAAGCGTTCCACTTCCGCTTTCAGTTGGGTGACCTGTTTGTCGGCCCGGTCCAGCAATTCATCACTGTGCGCTTCCGGCGCCGGAAGCAGCTTGTCGATCTTGTCTTTCTCTATGGCACGGATGATTTTGATGATCCGTTCGATTCCCTGAAGTTCCAGTGTCTTGAACTTCCCGTTGATTGACGTTCGGGGATCCACCCCGTTCCGCTCAAAGTAGGACAGCATTGTCTCAATGAACTCACTGGCCGACACGCTTCCTTTCATTTCGTCCAGATGCTGTTTCACATCTATGGATACACGAATGGTTTTTGTAATTTTTGTTTGCATAATCTTGAATCTTTCCGCAAATGTAAGGGCGGACCGGCACAACCTTTTTGTGCTGCCTCCATCTTTTTTTCTGTAGATTTTTGTCTACATCGCAAATTGTTAACAATCAAATATATATAAAAAACATGTCGATTTTATGTAGACAACACAATTACTTGATAATCAACAGAAAAAAGACTTAAATCTACAGAAAAAGTAGACAATTTGTCTACAAAAAATCTCACAACCTATTGACAATCACGGCTCTGCGTGATGAACATTCCATTGAAATGGGATGTCTGCTTGCTCTTCCTTATTATTTTTTCGATGAAAAAATGGAATTTCTCGGGCAGAGCCCTTTCCAAAGAAAAGAGAAAAGACCATGCGGAATGAAATGAATATAAAAAATATGTGACAGAAAAACGGATATATATTATGTCCATACAGGAACAAACTGCAAGGTCATATGGCAGATACGGATGTGCGCCGGATTTCAGGTCTTGAAAGACACGGAGAAATCCGGAAAGGCACTGGCATTGCCATTTTTGTAAGAGGTTCCTTCGGAAGCTATCGGCAAGTGGCCGGTGGACAAACCGGAAGACAATACGGCAGACTTTATCAAACCGATTCTGAAAATCAAGAAAAGTACAATATCTGTTTCTGCATAATCTTCCCGAAAAAAAGAAAATGAACAATACCTGACAGTCAATACTTATGGGTTGCGATAGAAATGCGCATGAACATTCCTGTCCATGAACGAATAAAAATATAGGTAATCTGAAAATGATGGCGGAGAACCGGACATGCCTGGTAGCGTCAAGAAGGAACAAAAAGAAGCGGCAGGATTATTTTGAATCGTCCTCTTTTTCCACGAATCCGATAGGTATACATTCTAAATTGCCGTGTCACTTTTTTTTAACATCCATTCAATATATATATCCATCCAATACTTAATGTCAATACATTAAAGTGTTTTAATATTAAAACATTAAAATATCAAAATGTTGAAATATTAAAACTTTAGTCATAAATACCTGTACATGAAGTCATGCAGGTGTTGTTTTATGATATTTATTTACCCATACATGTTATATTATCATCAAAAATATCAGACACCTAATTCTGTAACCCACACTTGATCTTATGTGGAAAATCAATGGATATTCTTTTTTTCAAAGGAATGCTGACGGTTCAATTTAAAAACATTTTAATATCAGAATATTTTAATTTTTAAATTGTTTGATATTTTAAAATTAAAATATTACAACATTAAAATATTAATACGGACAGGTATGGAGTTGTAATCCGTATCTTTGCCCCATGTCCTTTTAGAAAAAGGAAATATGCCATCATGCCTCCTAAAAATGTCTATATTTGCGTTTCAATAATATAAATGATATGGACAGAACTAAGGACGCATGCAGACACCAATCAAACAACAGAGTCATCATGTGGTACAAAATAAGAGAATTATATTCAAAAGGATTTAACAAAAGTCAGATTGCGTTCCAGCTTGGTCTGCATAGAAGTACGGTGCGCCGGTACTTGAAAATGGATGAGGACACATTGACTGCAAAATTGCAGCATCGCAGGCGATATCCCCGCATACTTGACAAATACGAAAGTTATGTCTGTGACGTTCTTTCCCGACGCAGCATATTAGACCAGTTGACTACCAATGTTTTATAAATAAAATGGTAGAAAAGTCCGTTTTGCACTTCTTTTTCTTCGCTGAACGAGTACAAAATTAGTGCATTTTTTCGGATTATGAAAGCAACTGAAAAACTTTGTGCAAAATCATTTTTGAAGGGCTGATTTGAGGTGTATTAGTGAAAAGTATGGAATATATTGCATCGCATTTTGTCGGTGATGATGTTCGCGGTTATTTCGCTGATTGTTTCTCCAAGGTTGAAGATGATGTAGTGTATTATAAAGGTGCTGACCAAAAGAAAAAATCGTTTGCTTGTCGAAGTTTTTCTTTCTCCCTCTTTTTGACTTTACTTTAATGGACGTATATATGAATACGAGGATAAAGTAAAGTTGTTTTTTCTTTTGGTCGGCAAAATAGTTTTATCGAATCCTATGAAGTAATAGCTGAAAATTGAACTATTATTAGTATTTTTACCCCCGAAAAGTTTAAAATGTGGCTGTTATGGAAGATGTTTATTCGCTCTCCGATGTCACTGCCGATAAAATAAATTTTGATCTTTTATTGGTCTCCGCAAAAGTGCCTCTTTCGTGTTTCAAGTCAACGAACTTTAATATAAACTTTGTGTTTTCAGTTATTCGAAAAAATTGAATAACTGAAAATCTTAAGCCCCAACATATCATATAATATAGAAATAGATGCTTTTTCATTCACTATATGATACATTGAGACCTAAAATATTCTTGGTGGGTCTATGCCTGTCACAAGATAAGGTTCTTGCTTGGTTCAAAACCATTGGTGATATGTTCATTTTGACAAACATATCCCATTTGATTGCAAACGACCCTTGTGCCATTTATTTCAGCATCGATGTTGGTGTGCGAGTGCCCATAAATCCAAGCGTCAATGCGACTGTCAGCTATAAGTTTGCTCAAATCAGTAGCAAATGCACTATTCAAAACAGAACCCTTATGATGAGGGGCAACCACTTCTAATGTGGGAAGATGATGTGTTACCACTACAATGTGTTCTGCAGTACTTTCTGCCAGACTTCCCTTGATGAAATCCAAGCAGAAAATATGCATTTGATTAAATTCTTCTGTTTGGAGCAATTTATCATTATACTTTATCTGCCGGAAGTCATTCATGCCTTTCCACACAAAATATTCGTTAGCTGGTGAGATGTGAGACCACAAAGTGTTCATGATAAAATCTGTATCATCAATCCGTATCACTTGATTTTGATAATATCCTACATTTTCCTTAAACATCCATTTCCATTGTAATCCTCTATCCATCACATCACAATAATTGTAATACTCGTGGTTTCCGGGTACGATGAGCACCTGACGATAATTAGCAGAAGTCCATTTCCAGAAATTACTCAAAGGTGCAACCTTGTTTTCAAGTAAAATATATCTCCGGCAAGAACCAGAATATCTCCCGTTACAGGTAATTCATTATGTTTTAGCCACCTGCTGTTATCACTGAACTCCAAATGCAGGTCGCTCATATATTGTATCTTCATCTTACTGTCCTCCTTTTTCAATTTGTTTGGATATAATTCTCTTAACCTGCTCAAATGATACAGGGGTAAAGTTGTTGTTATCAACTCCGACATCGTATTGTGTTGGATAGAGATACTGAAGCCTTGCAGCGTCAATTCCGGTGTTGTTTTTCCTTGTGTGAACGTGCCCGAACAGTTGCCATACATCTTTATATCCGCCATCAAAGCATAGAAAAGGATAGTGGTTCAAATATATCCTTTGCTTGCCGACCTCTATGTGCATCTGCATTGCCACATGTTCAAATCGGTCAATGTATCCTTGGCGTATATTTTTCAAATCGTGGTTGCCCATAATCAGATGTATCCTGCCGTTCAATCTGTCAAGCATTTTAGTCCACTCAGCTGAACCGCCAAGACAAAAATCGCCCAAGTGAAAAACAATATCATCTTGTCCGATTGTATTATTCCAGTTGGAGATAATAGTTTCGTTCATCATTTCCACATCCTTAAACGGTCTGTTGCAGAAATGAATAATATTCCCGTGATAAAAGTGGGTGTCAGATGTAAAGAACACCTTGCTGCCATCAAATTTATAGTTCATTTCTTTTCAATTTATATGTGCATCACTGCACGTTAATAATCAAGTTATCAGTACGCATTAGACGGAAAAGGCAGAAGAGCATCACAAAGGCGACTGTCACAAATGGGCATAAAAACAAAATAGTTGGAGGTTTGGTAAGGACTCTCCAACTATTCAGCTTATATTTTCAATCAAAGTACAAAAGTGTACTCGCTATGTTCGTTGGAAAGTATTTACTATACGAGGTTCAATGCGTGAAACATGAACACTCGACACAGATTCAGTGCGTTTATTGCTCTGAATTGCGGTTGTCATTGATAATATGTTCATTCTGTTTCTCTGCATTGTTAATATTATATCGTTTCAAAAACGAAGCAAAATTAGCAAATAAATCCCATACTGCCATTGTTTTACATTAAAATCTTTTGTAATACAGAAAAATACTTAGCTCAAAATTTCGTATTATGCCATTTAAACATTATGTTTGCATGACATAATAAATATAGAATATGAAATTCGTTGATAGAATAGATGAAGCAGCACGGCTGAAGGATGCTCTTGCGAGAGAGAAGTCTTCGTTAGTCGTCATGTATGGTCGTAGACGATTAGGTAAGTCAACGCTTATCAAAAGAGTGTTGTCTGACAATGATGTTTATTTTCTCGCTGACCGTTCTGAAAGCCAATATCAGAGAACATTGCTCGCCAAAGTGATAGCACAAGTGTTTCCAGATTTCGACAAGTTGGCATATCCGGACTGGGAATCTATGTTTCGTGCGGTTAATTATCGAACAGACAAACGTTTTACTATATGTCTGGATGAATTTCCGTATCTTGTGGAACAATCTCCAGAGCTTCCATCTGTTCTGCAGAAACTTGTTGACGAGAAGCAACTGAAATATAATCTTGTGCTCTGTGGTTCTTCTCAAAATATGATGTATGGGTTGTTCCTTGATTCTACAGCACCTCTCTATGGCCGTGCTGATGAGATAATGAGGCTTGCGCCGATACGTTTGCCGTATATTCAGGAGGCTTTGAGTCTTGATGCGATGAATGCCATTGAGGAGTATTCCGTATGGGGAGGTGTACCACGTTATTGGGAACTAAGGGAAAACAAAAGCTCGCTTGATGATGCATTGTGGCACAACATCCTTTCTGTGAATGGAACACTTTACGAGGAACCAGTCAAACTCTTTCAGGATGATGTGAAGGATATTGTCAAGACTTCGACAATAATGTCTTATATAGGTACTGGTGCAAATCGTCTTTCAGAAATTGCTGGACGATGCAATGAACCTGCAACTAATCTGTCACGACCATTGAAGAAGCTTGTAGATCTCGGATTCTTGGAAAAAGATGTTCCATTCGGGATTGATGAAAAGAATGCAAAAAAGAGCCTGTATAAAATAGCCGATCCATTTATGGCATTCTACTATCAGTTTGTTGTTCCTAACCGTTCGTTCATCGAGCTTGGTCGTCGTATGCCATTAGAACAGGCTTTGGCAGCCCATTTTTCTGAGTATGTGAGTATGAATTGGGAAAAACTGTGCAGGGATGCTGTAACGGGAAATATAGTCAATGGAACTGTTTACGGCAAGGCAAAACGCTGGTGGGGTTCTGTTTTTAATGAGGATAAGAAACCGGAACAAGTCGAATTTGATGTAATGGCAGAATCGCTTGATAAAAAGTATCTGCTGGTAGGTGAGTGCAAATGGACAAATCAAGAGAATGGGAAACAGTTGACAGCCGAGCTTCTCCGTAAAGCAAATCTGTTACCGTTTGCTAAGAATTACACGATTATTCCGGTCTTATTTCTTAAAAATGCTCCGAAAGATGATGTTGAGAATGCGATGTTGCCGGAAAATGTTGTTGAGTTAATAAGATAAGTTATCTCTAATAAGAGTGTGATATATATGGATAAGAAAGAGCTATTGGATTTGATTGATCAAGATTCGTCTTTTATGAAGGCGTTTCTTGATGAGTATAGACAAGATGGTGTAAATTTTGGTGCAGAAGATCGTTTGATGAGCCTATTTGTTGATATGAAACAAAGTGTTGTGGAGGATCAGATACCGGAATCTTTATTTGGCCGCTTAGTAAATTTAATACGAACTTTAGAAGTGGAGAAGCTGAGAACGCATCAAAATGAACTTCAGAAATTACACAACTTTGAGAAATATCGTGATTTGGCAGAGCATGTATTCGTTAATAGCTTTTTTGTGAGTAAAACATTTTATTTACTTAAAGCGATTGGTTTTACAAGTTCTAATGTGGTTCTTATAGGAGCGAATGGCAGTGGTAAGACTACATTTGCAAATTCAATAAGAGAACAATTAGAAAAAACAGATAATGGCATTGTTATTCCAGCTCAAAAATTACTAGTATTTCCGACATACAATAGTATTCCAACATATAAATCAGCTTTTGCTGATTATGAGAGTCGTCAGAAAGTTTGTTTAGATGATAAGCAAACTTTTAAGGCAGAAAAAAATGATGATTATCCTTATTCTTTATCAAAACAATATAGTGAAGAACTAAGAATACTTGTTTCTGCATTAATTTCTGAGAGATTAGAAAGAAGAAATAATTTTTGTTCAAATGCGCTAGAAGGAGATATTATACATCTTGATGATTTTAAAAGTAATATAGATGAGGTTATTGAAGTTTGGAATCATCTTATAGAACATAGAACTTTATTATGTGATAATTTAGGAAATCTTCAGATAGAGTGCGGAGACGAAAAATATCCTGCATATAAAATGAGTGATGGAGAACGTGTTATTTTTTATGTTGTCGGACGTGTCATGCTTGCTAAAGAATCGTCTTTGATTATCGTTGACGAGCCGGAGATGCATTTGCATAAAGCGATACTTAATAAACTGTGGGATATATTGGAGGAAAAGCGTAAAGATTGCATGTTTATATATTTAACCCATGACATAGATTTTGCTTCTACAAGAATAGCTAACAAACGTTGGTTAAAGTCTTATAGTTGTAGTGTCTCTGGTGTTTTTGAAAATTGGGAAATTGAACCAATATATGATTCCGAGATACCAGAGGCACTGTTAATGAAAATATTGGGTAGCAGGAAAAAAGTACTATTTTGTGAGGGTAAACAAGGTAGTTTGGATAGGCAAATATTTGAATTATTATTCCAGAATTTTACAATAATACCACTTACATCGTGTAAAGATGTAATTAATTATACAAAAGCTTATAATAGAATAGGTAATAAATACGCAGTGGCATATGGTATTATTGATAGAGATTTTAAAACAAAAGAACAATTGGATAAACTAGTAACGGAGAATGTCTATTCGTATGATGTTGCTGAAATAGAAAATCTCTTTCTGGTGGAGGACTTTATTAAAGGTTTTGCTGAATATAAACATGAGATTTGCGATATAGATAGCATTAAAACACAAATTTTCACTTCGTTTGCTCGAGATAAAGAGCAACAAATTTCTTCATATCTAATTTATCGAATTAACTATAATTTTAATGAGTCTCATGTTCGGAATGGAAAAGACAAAACAGAAGTAGAGGCGAATTTTGGCAAGTTTGTAAAGCAAATCAAAATAGAAGAGTGGTATAATATGCGAGAACAGGAATTAGATGATGTAATTAAAACTAACGATTATTCAAGAGTTATTAGACTATACAATAATAAAGGTCTTCATTCTATTATTGAAAAGGCCTTAGGTATTTCAGCTTATAATTCGAAAGCATTAGAATACTTAAAGAGTTGTCCAAATGCTCGCGCTATATTGCGTAATGTTTTACCCAAATTAGAGTAGAAACACCAATCAACAACCTGAAAGTTGTGTAATCTCGATTATTTATAGTACCTTTGCCTACAAAATAAGGCAAAGGTATTTTTGATGCATACAATGGCTGAAGACAAGATAGACAACGCTTTAGGAGAAGGAAAGAATATAATGGAAAACAAGAGAGAGGATTGGGTTTGCCATTCACAGGCTATAGCTGCAACTATGTCGAACCGGATGGAGGAACTTGGTATGACACAACGAGCTTTGGCTGAGAAAATGAATTGTACCCAGCAGTATGTTTCTAAAGTGTTGAAAGGTCGTGAAAATTTGTCGTTGGAAACCTTATGCAAAATAGAAAATGCATTAGGCATCAAGATATTGCAAGCTAGAATAAATAAGTAACAACACCATAGCAGAACAAGAATATGTCAACACAAAGCGAAGCGGCATTGGAAGCCGGACTGATAGCCACACTCCGACAAATGGACTATGAGTATGTCCAGATTGTCGAGGAAGATAATCTTTATGCCAATTTCAAACGTCAGTTGGAGATTCATAACAAGAAACAACTGGCGGAAGTTGGTCGTACTTCATTTACGGATGAAGAGTTTGAGAAGATATTGATTTATCTCGAAGGTGGCACACGCTTTGAAAAGGCCAAGAAACTTCGTGACCTCTATCCGCTTGATACGGTAAATGGACAACGGATTTGGGTGGAATTTCTTAATCGTACCCAGTGGTGTCAGAACGAGTTTCAGGTCTCAAGTCAGATTACTGTTGAAGGACGGAAAAAATGCCGCTATGATGTGACTATACTTATCAATGGTTTGCCATTGGTTCAGATAGAATTAAAGCGCAGGGGAGTAGAACTCAAACAGGCATATAATCAGATACAACGCTATCATAAGACTTCGTTCCACGGATTGTTCGACTATATCCAATTGTTTGTTATATCAAATGGTGTCAATACCCGCTATTTTGCCAACAATCCTAATAGCGGTTATAAGTTTACATTCAATTGGACGGATGCTGCCAATCATCCGTTTAATGAATTGGATAAGTTTGCCGTATTCTTCTTGGAAAAATGTACGCTTGGCAAAATCATAGGGAAATATATCGTGCAGCACGAGGGCGACAAATGTTTGATGGTGCTTCGTCCTTATCAGTTCTATGCCGTAGAGAAAATTCTGGATCGTGTGCAGAACTCCAACGATAACGGCTATATATGGCATACAACAGGAGCCGGAAAAACATTGACTTCGTTCAAAGCTGCCCAACTTGTGTCAGAGTTGGATGATGTGGATAAGGTTATGTTTGTTGTTGACCGACATGACCTTGATACCCAGACTCAATCGGAATATGAAGCCTTTGAGCCAGGAGCTGTGGATAGTACTGATAATACGGATGAACTTGTGAAACGCCTTCAAAGCAATTCCAAGATTATCATCACTACCATTCAGAAACTCAATGCTGCAGTCAGCAAGACGTGGTATAGCAACAAGATTGAAACTATTCGCCACTCACGTATCGTGATGATATTTGATGAGTGTCACCGTAGCCACTTTGGGGATAGTCATAAGAAGATTATGAAGTTCTTTGACAATGCTCAAATCTTTGGCTTCACGGGAACACCTATCTTTACTGAAAATGCGGTAGATGGGCATACTACTAAAGAGATATTCGGAAATTGTCTTCATAAATATCTTATTAAGGATGCCATAGCCGATGAAAACGTGCTTGGATTCCTTGTGGAGTATTATCATGGTAACGAAGTTGTTGACAACGACAATCAAGCTCGTATGGAGGAAATAGCCAAGTTTATCCTTAACAATTTCAACAAATCCACATTCGACGGAGAGTTTGATGCCTTGTTTGCCGTGCAATCCGTGCCGATGCTCATACGCTATTACAAGATATTCAAATCGTTGAATCCGAAAATCCGTATTGGTGCTGTGTTTACTTACGCTGCTAACAATAGTCAGGATGATGAACAGACTGGCATGGGCACAGGGCAGTATGCAAAAGTGAGCGTGGGCGAGGCGGATGAGCTGCAAGCCATTATGGATGATTATAACAATATGTTCGGCACTGCCTTTACTACAGAAAATTTCCGTGCCTACTATGATGACATCAATCTGCGCATGAAAAAGAAGAAAGCGGATATGAAACCGCTTGACCTTTGTCTTGTCGTGGGGATGTTCCTTACTGGTTTCGACAGTAAAAAACTGAATACACTCTATGTGGATAAGAATATGGAATATCACGGTTTGCTGCAAGCATTCAGTCGTACCAACCGAGTATTGAACGAAAAGAAACGTTTCGGTAAAATCGTTTGCTTCCGTGACTTGAAAAACAATGTTGATACGTCTATTAAATTGTTCAGCAACTCTGATAACCCTGAAGACATAGTACGCCCTCCGTTTGAGGATGTAAAAAAGGAATATAAATGCTTGGCAACAGAGTTCCTGAAAAAATATCCTACACCCGGCAGTATAGATTTTCTGCAAAGCGAAAATGACAAGAAAAATTTTGTTCTTGCATTTCGTGATATTATCCGTAAACATGCGGAAATCCAGATATACGAAGATTATAGTGAGGATGCGGAAGACCTTGGTATGACCGAGCAGCAATTCAACGACTATAAGAGTAAGTATCTTGACATTACAGTCGGGTTTATAGAACCGCCTGTAATTCCATCTGTAGTTGCAGAAGATCCTGTTCCGTATGGGAACAGTCAGGGATTAGAGGATATAGATTTCTGTCTTGAACTTCTACATAGCGACATTATCAATGTGGCTTACATTCTTGAACTTATTGCAGAACTTGACCCATATAGCAATGATTACTCAGAAAAGCGGCAACATATCATTGACACAATGATTAAGGATGCCGGGATGCGAGGTAAAGCCAAACTCATCGATGGCTTTATTCGGAAAAATGTTGATGAAGATAAGGAAAACTTCATGAGCGGACGTAGTAAGGCTGATGGTACAAGTGAATTGGAAGAGCATTTGAATCAATATATTGTATCTGAACGCAATAAGGCAGTAAACGATTTGGCGGACGATGAACAAATTTCTGCCGAAGTGCTGAATATATACATAAAAGAGTACGACTATTTGCAAAAGGAACAGCCGGAAATCATACAAAAGGCACTGAAAGAAAAGCATCTTGGTCTTATAAAAACAAGAAAAGCATTGACGAGAATCATGGAGAGATTGCGTAATATAATAAGAACATTTAATTGGGAGTAAATTCGGATATGGTAAAGACAAATGAACCCGGATATGTGTATATCTTGACTAATCCAAGTT
>OLOJ01001331.1_pt1 | contig 23274 bp, 30 predicted proteins | sample 1672251 | NCBI WGS metagenome assembly OLOJ01 (sample SAMEA3136664, study PRJEB25190) | human gut metagenome | biome: human gut; feature: human-associated habitat; material: faeces | place: Austria | collected 2013 | reverse complement strand
TAAACCCGAAAAATCATCGTGACTAAACCCGCAACAACTAATTGAACACAAACACGAGGTGTCGTATGGCGGAACGTAGGCAGCCTCCAGCCTCGCTGGGCTTCCTGATGGCCGCATGGACTCGCGCCCACTGCGTGGTGCCTTCCGGCTATGACCTCAACAAGCCGTTCAGCCTCGTGGGCTGGCAGTTGGCGAACGCGGTGGACTTCTACACCGTCAAGGCCGGTACGCGGTTCAATGCGTCGCGCCCGTTGCAGGGCGGCGCGTTCCAATGGCGTCGCGGCCAGATCGTCGGCGGCCAGAAGCTAGGTAAGTCGCCGTTCGGCGCTGCCGTGGCCTGCTTCGAGGCCGTGGGCCCCTGCGTGTTCTGCGGCTGGGCCGAAGGCGGCGAGGAGTTCCGCTGCGAGGACTGGGGATGTGGGTGCGGCTTCTCCTACGAGTACCGGCCGGGAGAGCCGATGGGCATGCCCCGGCGCACCGCGTTGGTGCAGCTGCTCGCCAACAGTGAGGAGCAGACCGCGAACGTGTACCGGCCTTTGCAGACCATGGTGCGCAACGGCCATCTGGACGACCTGATGAAGGTGCGCGAGGGCTTCATCCGCCTGCCCAACGGCGGGCGCATCGACCCAGTGACCGCCTCCGCCCGCTCGAAGCTGGGCAATCCCGTGAACTTCGCTCTGTGCGACGAGTCCGGCGTGTACACGAAGCGCTCCGGCATGTTCGAGGTCGCCGACACCGTGCTCCGTGGCGTCACCGGCATGGACGGGCGCATGCTGGAGCTCACGAACCCGTGGGACCCCATGGACGCGAGCTTCGGCCAGGCAACCTACGAGTCGACGGCGAAGGACATCATGAAGTTCTTCCCCCGGCACGACCCCAACCTGGACTTCACCGACAGGGTCGACCGGCGGAAGATTCTCGAGTTCGTGTACAAGGGCTCGCCGTGGGTGAACCTGGACGCGATCGAGGCGACATGCGATGAGCTGCTGCCACGCGACCCCGCGCAGGCCCGTCGCTTCTTCGGTTGCGAACTCGTGCAGGGCCTCGGCTCCTACATGTCCGAAGCGCTCTACGACGCCGGCGTCGAAGACCGACCGTATCCGGCCGACGATACCGAGATATGCCTCGGCTTCGACGGTTCCCAGTCCGGCGACTGGTCGGCGATTCGCGCCGAGACCGTGGACGGCTACCGGTTCACACCCGTCTACGGCGTGGACAGGCGGCCGACGTATTGGAATCCGGTCGAATGGGAGGGACGAATCCCACGCAGCGAGGTCGACGCCGCCGTTTCCGACCTGTTCAATCATTTTAGGGTCAGGCGATTCTACTGCGACCCTCATTTGTGGGAGTCGCTTATCGATGACTGGGGCGTGCGCTTCGGCGAGGATGTGGTGGTGCAGTGGCCAACGAACCGCACCGGCCGCATGTACGATGCGCTCACCCGTTTCATGACCGACACCACCGACGGCACCACCACCCACAGTGACGACCCGGTCGCGAAGCTTCACATGATGGCTGCTCGACGGATCGCCAAGCCTGGCGACAAGTACGTGCTCGGCAAGCCGAGCGAGAATCAGAAGATCGATATAACCATGGCCGACATCCTCGCGCACGAGGCGGCGTCCGACATGAGGGCGCTCGGCTGGAGCGCAGGCGGCTCACCGGTCATGGTGTACGGCTGGTAAGGAGGCTGTTGTGGAGCTGATACAGGCATCGAGGCTTTCCGACGATGACGCGAAGCTCATCAGGAGCCTCACCTACCGGCTTGCACGACTGCGCAAGCCTCATAGGCAGTGGGATGATTATTATCGCGGACGGCAGGTCATCCAGAGCATCGGCATCGCCGTGCCGGCCGAACTCCGTTCGTTCGTTTTTCCGCTGAATTGGCCGCGCATCGTGGTCGATAGCGTCGTGCAGCGCCAGCAGGTCAAATCCTTCTCCGTGCCGGATGACGACAAGGTGTCAAACGAGCTGCGCGATCTTTGGGAATACAACAACATGGAATCGCAGCAGGTGCTTTTGCACACGGAGACACGCGTGCAGGGCCACGGCTTCGTATGCGTCGGCGCTAACCCGAAGGACAGACGGCATCCACTGATCACCGTCGAATCATCCAGGAACATGATCGCGCGCATCGACCCGCGCACGAGAACCGTCGAATCGGCGCTCCGCGTCTATTTCGACCCTTGGGAGAACGGGACGCCGGACTACGCGACGCTGTACACGCCCGAATACACGCTCTGGCTGGAGAAACAGCATGGCAAGTGGGTCATGACCGGCCGCGACGACCATCACCTCGGCGTCGTCCCTGTTGTGCAGTTCCTCAACCGTCCGCGCGCCGGCGACTTCCTTGGCGAGAGCGAGATGGCCGACGTGGTGCGGCCGACAGACATGGCCGCACGCGCCATCCTCGACCTGCAGATCGCCATGGAAACTCACGCGGTGCCAGGCAAATGGGCGATCGGCGTCACGCACAACGACTTTATCGACGCGAAGACCGGACAGCCGGCATCGGCGATAAAGACCTATTTCAACTCGATGCTCACCTCCAAGAACGCGAACGCGAAATTCGGCCAGTTCACGGCATCTGACCTGTCGAACTTCAAGACGGTCATCGACCTGCTGAGCGAGCAGATGAGCGCCATCACCGGTCTTCCGATGCGTTATTTCGGAATGAACACCGCCAATCCAGCAGCCGAGGGAGCCATCCGCGCCGACGAGCTGAGACTGGTGAAGAACGTCGAGCTGAAGAACGCCGTCGACGGCGATGCGTGGTCGCAGGTCATGGCCGTGGCGCACAAGCTCGCCACCAGCGACGACATTAACGCGAACCTGGTGCGCTGCGACTGGGAGGATCCGAACACGCCTACCTACGCTCAGCGTGCTGATGCGATCACGAAGCTCATGGCGTCCGGCATCCTTTCCCGCGAGGGGGCATGGGACGAGCTTGGCTGGAGCGAGGCCCGCAAGGACAAGGAGCGCGAGTACTTCGCCAAGCAGATCAGCGAATCCTATGGCCAATTCATGAAGGACGTGGACTATGGCGGCGACGATGGCTGGGCAGACGCTTCCGCAGGAGGCGACGGCGCAGAACCGTCTGCTGCGCAGCCGAAGCAACCGGCTGGCCGCGACGGTGCTCAGACTGTGGCATAAGCACGCGCAACCAGACTTCGACGCCGCCTTCGCGGACATGATGCCTGAACTTTTCCGAGTATTGGACACGGCGCAATACCACACCGCCGCCGACGCGATAGCATCGACGCCGAAAATCATGGAACGCTTCGACATGAACGCAGCACACCCGGAATACAAGCCGGACCCATGGCAGTGGGTCGGTGTGAACGGCAACGGCATGGATACCGTGGACACGATGTGGACGGCGATCACCATCGGCAAGCGGGCCGTGTCCAACGGCGCTCCGGTGGACGTGGCCATGGACCGCATAGGCGTGACCTTGGTGCTCAGGACGCGCACCATGCTGGCGGACACTCACCGGTCGGCCACAAGCATGACCGCTCGCGGCATCTGCTACCAATCCACCTACGTGCGCGGCCTGACACCGCCGAGCTGCGGAAGATGCGTCATCCTCGCCGGACAGCCATGCGGCAAGACGCCTTTCGAAAGGCATCCGCACTGCGACTGCATCGCCGTCTACACCGGTCCTAAAGCACCGGCAAACGCATGCACCAGTCCGAACGAATACCTCGATTCACTGGACGAAGGCCAGCTCGCCAAAGTCCTTGGCGGAAGGGCCAACGCCCGAGCCTACACGGACGGAGCCGACCTCAACCAGCTGGTTAACGCCCAACGCGGCATCCGCACCGCCCAGATCGACGGGCGGAACATCAAGTACACGACCGAGGGCACCACGCGCCACGGACTCGCCGCATCACGCATGATCGACTCCGGATACGCCAAGGAATTCATCAAGAACGGCGGCCGGTACACAAAGGTCGACAGGCCGCGTCTCATGCCCGAGACCATTTACGCACGCTGCGGCGATGATCATGAGAAGGCCTTGGGCATGCTCTACAAGTACGGCTGGATCCTCTAGCCGAAATCGAATTTTTCACCGGCATCGCGATGGTGTCGGCGCCGGCACGCGATGTGACGGCCAAGGAAACCACAAGGAGAAAACACAATGCATAGGAAATGGTGGAATCTCATCCGCATCCGCACCATCGAGACCGGTGCCGAACCGGGCGGCGGAGAGCCGCCGCAGCCTGAGCCGCCGCAATCCGACCCACAGGCGAATACCGGCGGCGAAGGCGACGAGAAGCTCGGCGAACACGGCATGACCGCGCTCGAGAACGAGCGCCGGGCCAACAAGTCGCTGCGCGAACAGCTCGCCGCCGCGAACGCCAGAATCAAAGAGTTCGAGGATCGCGACAAGACCGACGCGGAAAAGGCCAGCGAGAGGATCGCCAGCCTGGAGAAGTCCAACACCGGCAATGCCGCGAAGGCACTGCGATACGAAGTCGCCGTCGACAAGCAATTGCCGAAGGTCTTGGCGGAACGTCTGCAGGGATCCACTCGCGAGGAGCTGGAAGCCGATGCGGACAGCCTGCTGAAGCTCGTCAGCGTGCAGAACAAGCCGAACGTCAAGCCCGACCCGAGTCAGGGCAAGGGCGGCGACCCGAAGCCGCACAGTCTCTCCGAAGCCATTTCCGCATATTACAAGTAACCGATTCCTTAGGAAGGAGACAACCTTATGGCTGTCACTCTCGCAGAGGCGAAGAACAACGCCCTCGAAGACTACGACCCTTTCGTCATCGACGAATTTCGAAAGTCCAGCGTCATCCTTGATTCCCTCATCTTCGATGATGCCGTGAACCCCGCAGGAGGCGGTGCGACGCTCGACTACTCCTACCGTCGGCAGGAGACCCAGCCCACCGCCGAATTCCGCGCCATCAACACGGAATACTTGCCGAGCACTACCACGACCAAGAAGTACAGCACCACGCTCGCCGTGCTCGGCGGCGCTTTCGAGATCGACCGCATCCTCGCGAACATCGGTCCGAAGAAATCCGACGAGGTGACCCGCAACATCAACGACAAGGTGAAGGCCGCGATAACCCTGTTCCAGGATACCGTCATCAACGGCGATACCGGTGTGAACGATAAGGCCTTCGACGGCCTGGACAAGGCGCTCACTGGCTCAAGCACCGAGATGAAGCCCACCTCCGACACCTACGACTGGACCGACCTCGAAGGAGAGAAGGGCAACAAGGCCATCGACACGCTCGACGAGTTCCTCGACCTGCTTGACGGCACGCCGACCATCGTGGTCGGCAACAAGAAGGCTCTTGCCCGCGTCCGTGCCATGGTGCGCCGCACCAGCATGTACGTGCGCGAGCCGATCGATGGTCTCGTCAACGCGAACGGCCGTCCGATCAGCCGCGAATCCTATGGCGGCATCCTCTTCGCCGATGCCGGAGAGAAGGCCGGCAGCAACGATCCGATCATCCCCATCGCCTCAGACGGCACCACCAGCCTGTACGCGTACCGCGTCGGCCTGGACGGCTTCTGTGGCATCACCACCACCGACGGCACCCTCGTGAAGACCTGGCTGCCTGACTTCACCCAGCCGGGCGCAGTGCATCGCGGCGAGGTCGAACTTGGTCCGGTCGGCGTCGCATTGAAGGCCACCAAGGCCGCTGGCGTGCTCCGTAAGATCAAGGTCAGGTGATCATGATGTGGCGAATCGAAGCTCCGAATAATGAGTACAACGGCGTCACCGCCGGCGTGACCTTCGTCGGTGGCGTCGGTGAGACCGACGTGGATCCGTCCGACTATTTCCAGCGTCACGGCTACACAGTGGCCGAGGTGCAGGCCGACGAACCGAGCAAGGTCGCCGACGCCGCGAAGCCGAAGAAGAAGACCAGTGCGAAGGATGGTGAATGATGAAGGAGACCACGAACGGACGTCACGAGGGCATGATCCCGGCAAGCGCGGTGTATGTGCCGCAGCCGGGCGGCGCAGCTAAGCCGCTCGACACGGTGCTGTCCGGCATGCCCGCCAAGCAGGCTGCTGCGGTGAGGGACGCCACCACAGGTCAGGAGGCGGCCACCATCAACGCTTTGCTGACCAGCCTGCGCAACGCCGGTATCATCGCGAAGTGATCCCATGACATGGGCGCAAATCGACGATGTCGCGGTCGAACTCGGCCGCGACATCGCCTTCGACAGCACCGAAGGCAGGCAGATCGGGAAATGGCTCCGCCGCGCCGAAATGATGATCCGCAACCGCATCCCAGTGCTGGACGAATGGTGCAGGGACGAGAGATATCAGGAGACCGTCATCGAGGTGGAATCCGCCGCCGTCGCACGCAAGGCGCTCAACCCTGAGGGCGTGAGCAGCACCATGCTGCAGATCGACGACGGTAACATGCAGACCAGCATCGACAGCTCGCGCAGTCGCGGCGAGATCTCCATCCTCGACGAGGAATGGGACATGCTGCTGAAACGTGTCAGCAGCGATCTCGCTACGGCGGTCATCGCTCCGGAACCCGTGGCCATCCCGCTGCCGCACTACCCCTACGACTACTGAGGAGGTTGACATGCCAAGCATGGCACCTCTCATCGGAGCCCTTCCGAAACTACGCCAGATGGCCGAAAGCCTCATGACCGACCAGTGCGTCGTCACCCGCCCCGGATCCACCACAACGGATCCGGACACGGGACTGCCGAACACCGGCAAGGAACAGGTGTACGAAGGCAGCTGCAAGGTGCAGACCAGCGGCGGCCTCGCCAGCGAGCAGACCGAAAGCAACGCGGCCCAAGCCGTGGGCACCGTCTCGTTGGTCTGGTCTTTGTACGTGCATTTTCCCTACGGCACTCCAGGCCTTCGCACCGGTGACGTGGTGGAAGTCACGGAATCCGCCAATCCGCTGCTCGCCGGCAGGCGGCTCAGGCTCGTCTCACCTCAAAGCGAGAAGACGCACGCCACAGCCTGCCGTTGGAACGTGAAGGAGGACGCATGAGCGGACTGTTCGACGCTTCACAATTGACGGCCTTCGGTGACGTGCTGCTCGCCAAGGGCGTGGCTCGCCGCGCCTTGATCTCCGCTTCGGTGAAGAAGGGCGCGCAGAACGTCAAGAACTCGATTCGCGACGACCTGAAAGGCTCAGGCAACAAGGCGTTCCGCAGCATTCCGATCACCTACACGGTGAGCGAGACGCCCGGACGCATCACCGCCGAGATAGGCCCCACCAAGGGCGGAGCGGGTTCGCTCGCGAACATCGCGTTCTTCGGCACCGCGAGGGGTGGTGGAACGCACCGGTTCTACGAGCATGGCGAGGAAGAGCTTCCGAAGCTCGCGGAATACGTGGCGCGTGCCGCAGTGGAGGGATTCTAGTGCAGTCGATAATGACCCTGTCGAACACGATCCTCGACCATGTGCCAAAACCTGCGGATGGGTGGAAGGTCTACAAGCAGACCGCGCCGACGCCGACGGAGAAGCCGCCGTGGGTGATCGAAACGGTCACGACCAACGGTCATATCGTCGGCGAGACGCAACATGTGCATTGCGGCATCGGCACTTTGCTTGTGCGCATCGTGAGCACTACGGCCGATTCCGTCAACGTGCTGGCCGATGATCTCATGATTCCAGCCTTGGCTGGAAAACGGTTCGTCGCGCAGGGCTTCGACACCGGCTGCCTGACCCTTTCCTCCGATAGCGGAGCCTATGCTGCCGGACTCACCGCAGAGGACACGAGCCTGCTCTATCAGGTGCGCCTATTGACTTTCAAATTCAACTGGTCACGCATGTGACCCCAAATATCTAAGGAGGAGTCATGGTTTTGACTCTGGGCACCGAAGTGCCTTCAACGCCAGCCGATGGTCTGGTCAACACGATCTGGGTGCCGTCCATCAAAAACATCCAGAAGCCGACCGCTGCAGAGATCAACGCCGGAACCGACCTGAGCAACTACGTCACTTTGGGCGGCTGGTCGTGCTCGCCGTCGCAGGATTCCATCTCCGACCAGCGCGAGAACAGCGCGCAGGATTACGAGAATCCCGGACGTAAGAAGATCAGTGGCCCGAACGTCGAGGTCATCGACAACACCAACACGTCGCATTCCACGCAGAACGCGGCAATGGAGACTTTGATCGAGGGCGCGGAGGGATATTTCGTGCGACGCTACGGCAAGCAGACGGATCAGACTTTTGTCGCCGGCGACCTTGTGAACGTGTATGCGGTCCGCATCGGCATGCGCGCCAAGGTGGCGATCGCCGCGAACAGCGTGCTGCGCAGCAAGGTCAATTTCTCCGTCCGCGCTCCCGGCTGGGCGGAGAACGTGAAGGTCGCCTGATTGATTCTTCCCGCACCGGACTTTCATCCCTTTCGCCGGTGCGGGACCCTCTTTTCTCTTTTCCGGCAAAGGAACATGAATATTAGAGCGAAGGAACACATATGCTTAAAGTCACCAGGCGCACGCGTGAGGTCGATATTATCCTCAACCAGCAGACCGCCGAGGACATCGCCAGATTGGGTGATGCGTTGGCCGAGGAGACCACGCGCGAACAGGTCACGGAGGCTGGGACTAACCGGCAAGCTAAGGCCACCGCCAAACGCATAGAACAGCTCCGCGAACAGGCGGATGCGGAGACATTGAAGCTCACGTTGCGGGCGTTGCCGGTCAGCAAGTGGGCGCAGGCACTGGCCGCGCACCGCAATAAGAACGGCACGAACGACATGTTCGGCACCGCCGCCGCGGCATTGCCTCTCATGCTTGACTCCGCGACCATCGGCGGCAAGCCGGTGGCCGACGAGGACAAGACCGAACAGGCGTGGCGGAATCTGTTCGACGAACTCACCGATGGCCAGTTCACGCCGCTATGGCGGGCCATCGCGGAGCTGAACGGCACCGCAGCGGACCCAAAAGCGGCATTCGACCTCGCCTCGAAGGTTCTCCACAATTAGTCGAGGATCTGCGCATCTGCCGCCAGCTCGGCATCTCTTATAAGCGTTTCATGGGCTGGCGTCCGAGCAGGGGCGATGAGGTCGAATGGGATGAGACGGAGCGTAATTGGATGCGCTCGTTGGCGGAATACGAACGGTCATTGTGCCCGATGTGCGGTTTGCCTCGTTCGATCTGCCAAGACCCGAAGGCCGAACTCACCCTGCATGCCGAAACCAGCGTCTGCTGGGCCACCGCGCACATGCAGCAGGCCATGAAACGGTGGACAGAGGCCAACGGCAATGGCAATCCGGCCGCGAACGCCCTGGTGGCGCATTTGACCTGATTTTTGGAGGATGCTTTGGCGGAGAACAAGAACATCGTCATCCGGTTGATGGCGGACACAGCCTCATATGAGGCTGCGATGACCCGTGCCGGAAGCACCGCGAAGACGGTCGCGTCCGGTATGGAGAACACCGGCCGCAAGTCCGCGCTCATCGCCAGTGGCATGACCGCCGCAGGGCTGGCCGTGGCCGCGTTCGGCGTGGCTGCGGTGAAGATGGCCGCGGACTTCGACCAGCAGATGAGCACCGTGCAGGCGAACACCGGCGCGACCGGCGCACAATTGGACCAGCTGCGTGCCGCCGCCATCGAAGCCGGAGCTTCCACGGTTTATTCTGCTTCGGATTCCGCTGATGCGATCAATGATCTCGGCAAGGCCGGCATGAGCGTCACGGATATTCTCACTGGCGGCTTGTCTGGCGCTTTGAATCTGGCCGCGTCCGATGGAATGGCTGTTGGGGATGCCTCCGAATACATGGCCAACGCGTTGAGCATGTTCCATCTGAAGGGGTCTCAGGCTTCCCAGGTGGCCGATACTTTGGCGGCTGGCGCCGGCAAGGCCGTCGGCAATGTCTCCGATTTCGGCGAGGCGTTGAACAATTGCGGCGCGCAGGCGAACAGTTTCGGCATGAACATTCAGGAGACCACCGGCGTACTGGCCCTGTTCGCGCAGAACGGCGCCATTGGTGCCGAGGCCGGCACACAGCTGAACAGTATGCTGATGAAACTGGCCGCGCCGTCCACCAAAGCGTCCAACACGATGAAGGAACTTGGCATCAGTGCTTACGATGCTCAAGGCCATTTCGTCGGCATGGCGAATTTCGCCGGCCAATTGCAGAAGGCCGAGAAGGGCTTGACCGACGAACAGCGCAACCAGGCGAACGCGACCATCTTCGGCAGCTATGCCATCAAGGCCGCGAACTACCTGTACGAGGCCGGCGAGTCCGGTGTCAACAAGTGGACGAAGGCCGTCTCCGAAAGCGGTTATGCCGCCGAGCAGGCGGCTGCGAAGAACAACAATCTCAAGGGTGATCTGGAGAATCTGAGTGGTTCGATGGAGTCCTTGATGATTTCCGTTGGCGAGGGCGCTCAGGGGCCTTTGCGCAAGATGGTGCAGGGCTTGGATACGCTGGTTGACGCGTTCGCCGGTTTGCCGTCCGGAGTGCAGCAGACGCTCGTGGTCATGGCGTCTCTGGCCGGCGTGTTCGGCGCGGTGCACAAGGCCGCAGGCAATCTCAACGGCAGCACCAGCACCATGGCCAACAACATCGGGCTTGCGATAGACCCGATCCAACGAGTCAAAACCGCGCTGGCTTCCGCGCAGACCGCATTCCAGATGTTCAAGGCGTCCTCGATGAGCGCTTCCGAACAGATGGAGACGTTCGGCACGTCCGCGTCCAAGGCGGAGTTGAAGACCGCTGGGTTCAAGGCTGTAGGCAGCAGCGTCATCGACCTGCTCGGCGGCCCGTGGGGCATCGCGATCACTGCGGCAACGGCGGTCCTCGGAGCGTTCATCTCCGAACAGCAGAAAGCCCAGGAGCGGTCCACGCAACTGTCGAACGCCCTGCAGGAGGGGACCTCCGCCGCGCAACACTACGAGAAGGCGCTGTCCGACTCGTCCGGCGCGAGGGTCACCGACAACTGGCTCGGTCGTCTCATCACCGGCTACGACAACGTGTGGCAGGCCATCGACAAGGTCGGCATCAAACACAGCACGTATATCAAAGCCATCCAAGGCGAGAAGACCGCCGTCAACGAAGTCTACAAGGAGCTTGACGCCTACCGCACCCAGCTCGCAAACCAGGGCGGCCTGTTTACCGGCAACGAGTACAAGGTTGTAGCCAACAGCCTCACGGAGCTCCAAAAAGGCTACAAGGAAAGCCAAATCTCGGCGGCCAACCTCGCGCAGGCCGAAAAAGAATCCACCCAGGCAAGCATCGACAAGACAGGGGCGCTCCTGTCGGGAGCAGACGCGGCCAGCCAATCCGCCGACAACGCGCAGGAAGCGGCCAGCGCCGACGACATCCTCGCCGAAGCGTTCGGTGCCACTACGGACGCCGTCAGCGACACCGCCAGCGCGCTGTCCGAAGTCATCGACGCGATGCAGACCTACTACGGGTTCGCCATCAGCTCGTCCGACGCGCAAATCGACCTCGCCAACAAGATCTCCTCGGCGAACGACACCATCAGTCAGAACGTCAAAACCCTCGACCTGAACACGGAAGCCGGACGCGAGAACCAAAGCGCCCTGAACGACATCGCCGACGCGGCGCTCAAATGCGCCAAAGCCCAAGCGCAGAACGGAGACAGCCTCAACGACATCTACCCGAACATCGACAAGGCACACGACGCGTTCACCCAACTCATGCAATCCCTCGGCAAAACACCGGAGGAAGCAGAAGCCGCCGCACAAGCCTACGGACTCACACGCGACGCGGTCGACGAACTCGTCAACAGCCTGCAGAACACCCCCGACTCGAAAACCATCGAAGTCACAGTCACCGGCGACGCCGTCGCCAAATTCGAACAGGTCAAACTCGCCGCCGAAGAAACACCGGACGGCAAACACGTCACCATCAGCGGAGACAACACCGACCTGATGAAGAAAATCGCCCAAGCCACAAACGCCAAAATCGACCCCAAAACCAGCACCCTCACCCTGGACAGCGACCAATACATGATCGCCCTCGCCATCGCGAACGGAGCCAAAATCGACGACAAGACAGGCTACCTCAAAGGTGACAATTCCGATGCGATGAACAAATTCCTCCAAACCCAAGGATGGAAACTCAACGACAAAGGATTCATCGTCAACGCAGACGGCTCACCCGCCATGAGCATGCTCACCAACCTGAGCAACTACCAGATCGCCGACAAATATTTCCAAATCCACGGAACCTACGTCGACGAATCAGGGGGCACATACTCATCCAGCGGATACCGTCCGAAAAACGCCACAGGCAACATTCCGACAGGAGCCACCGGCGGCCTCTACGACGGCGACCGATTCCGATACGCCAACGGAGGCTACGCCTTCAACGGCTACGTCGACCCGAAATGGGCGCCAGGCACCGCGACCAGCGACAGCGTCTACCTCGACAACGGCCGCATCGCACGCGGCGAATACGTCGAAAACGCGCTCGCCACCAGCTATTACGGCGTCGACTTCATGGACGCGCTGAACCGGCGCGCCATCCCACGCGAAGTGTTTGCCACAGCCAATCAGATGACAGGCAATCAGGTCAGCGTACAGGTTGATACCGCTTCCGTGGTGGCGGCGATAACCAGCCTGCACAATGATCTTGGCGCGATCATCAGCGCCGCGTCCGATGATTCGACGGTCAGCGACCGTGACTTGGGGAGGTTGATCCGCAAATATGCGCGAGCTTAAATACACGTCGCACGATGGCACGGTCATCGACCTCAACACCGGCAGTCTGTGGGTCGCCGATTTGCAGGAAATGCGCGGATACGCATGGACGTACACGCTGGCCACTCGCGGCATCAAATCGGTGAGCAGAAACGCTTCGACGGCGAAAATGACCGTCCGCACCACGGATCCGTCAAGATTGGACGTGGCTCAGACGGCTTTCGATTCGGACGTGCAGGCCGTTACGCCAGGCACGTTGACCGTTGATGGCGAATGGTTCCAGCGGGCGTATGTCGTCGGTTCTTCTCTCGGTCTGGTGCCATGGCCGGAATACGCGCAAGTCGATTACACGATTGTCCTTTGCGATGGCGTCTGGTGTCGCGCGCTGCCGGTGCAGCATTTCTTTCCGATGACGGCAGGCACCGGTGCGCAGATTGACCTTCCACTGGACTTGCCGACCGATTTGGCTCCGTCGAAAATCGCCTTGACGGTGAATAATCCGACCGGCAAGGCCGCCGAGTTCACTGCGGTCATTTTCGGCCCTTGCGTCAACCCGTCTTTCCAGATTGGCGGCAACACCTATGCGGTTGATGTGACAGTGCCGGAAGGCGGTCATGTGTCATTATCGGCCACCGGCTTGCGGAAGACGATAACGTTGACAGCCGAAAACGGCGACGTTTCGGATGTTTTCGACAAGGGCGTTCGCGGCAACGGCAGTGGAAGTGGCTCATATGTTTTCGAGCCGATACCGGCCGGAGATTCGCTGTTGACGGTTTCCGGCAATTATGGCATCGATTTGACCATGTTTGACGTTTCTGGAGGTGTGCCATGGCGGACGTTATCATCGCAGACGGCAAGCTGACGCCACATGCGAGCGTATCGCAGGTGACGTTGGATTGGGCTTGCGGCACGGACGAAAACGATTTCGAGCTGACCATCGAAGATCCGTCTGCGCCGGAAATTGAACGTGGCTGGTATTTCTGGATTGACGGCAGTGACGTGGGCGGCCGGATCGTCGACCGTCGTGTGGCTGTTTCCGGTGGCGTGTCCACGGCCACGTGGATCGGCCAATCGTGGACTGGCATGTTGGCGGCGAAGATATTGCAGCCGGACGCGAATCAGGATTACCTGACCGTCTCCGGCAAGCTGCCTGACATCCTCAAAAGCCTCTTGAAGCGCATCGGTTTGGATTCGGTGTTCACCGTCGATTCCTCCGATGCTTCCACTCTGTCGAATTGGATGTTCCAGAATCCACGCTACGTGGACGCCTACACAGGATTCCGCAATCTGCTCGCATCCTGCGGCAGACGCCTCGACTTCCAAGCCAAGGATAATCACATCCTGCTTGGCATCACGCCGGTCGGCATCATCACCAACACGATCGACTCCGACTTGGTGGATTTCAAGGCCGAGACCAACCGTCGCGCGGTGAATCATCTCATCGGCCTTGGCTCGCAGGAGCTCAAGAACCGTCTGGTGGTCAATTATTTCGCCGACGCGACCGGCGTGGTGAGTCAGACACAGACGCTCGTAGGCGCTGACGAAGTATGCGCCACATACGACTATTCCAACGCGGATTTGTCCACGCTGCAATCCGAGACGAAGAAGCATCTGCAGGAATTGCAGACCGGTGGTTCGGTCGAGGTGTCGTTGTCCGATGAGGTCGGCGACGGTCTGCGCGTGGATGACAAGATTGTTGCGGCGGATCATGCTTCCGGCGTCAACGTCACCGCCGTGGTGACGAAGCGGATCGTGAAAATCGATTCCGGGATTTTGGCTTCGACTTTCGAGGTCGGACTGCCGGTGCAGTCGGCGAACGCGAACTATTCCGGTTCTTCCTCTTCGTCTTCGGGTTCGACTGGTGGTGGCGTGTCTTTGACGGCTGGCCGTGGCCTGTCGATTTCAGGCGGCACGATCAACGCGGAGGTCGCTTCCGAGGATTTGGATGCCGTCAGGCAGGTCGCCGAGGCGGCGAACAGGACGGCTTCCGGTTTCGCGGCGCAGATCGGCAAGGCGAATCAGACCGCCGAGGACGCGAAGAACGTCGCCGATGCGGCCAAGACCGTTGCCGACAGTGCGAAGTCGGGCATGATGACCGATGACGAGCGGTCGAAGCTCGCTTCGGTCGAACGGGGCGCGAACGCCTACACGCTGCCTGTGGCGTCCACGGACGTGCTGGGCGGCGTGAGGGTGGACGGTTCCACGATCGTGAGCGTGGATGGTGTCATCAGCGCGCATGTCGGCGACGGCGCTTCCGGGAGGGTCGTGTTCCCAATCGGCTATGTGGTTCAGAACACGACCGGTGTCAACCCTTCCGTTGATTTCGGCGGCACGTGGAGGCAGTTGCCTTCGCTTGGTTGTTTTACGTTTGAAAGGATAGGCTAGTGAAATCTGACGGTTACTCGAAGTACGTGTGCGACAAGTGCGGCAAGACCGCTTATGTCGCCGCTGGTGACACTGAGGCGCGTGAATGGTTCACCGTGCGCCGCTATTCGGCTGGCAAGGCGACCCGCATCGCGGATGATGTGCCGCCTGACATCTATGAATTGTGTTCCAAATGCAATACGTCTTTCATGACGTTCATGCAGAAGGATGACGCTTCGTTTGAAGCATGGTTGAAGGAGGTCGGACAGTGACCATCGAACTGGTTGACGGCAAGGCCGGAGTTGCACACATCTCAAGCGAGGACAAGGCGATCATCCATCAGGCCAAGTTCTCGAAGTCTGACGTGGTGTTCGACTGGGGCGACGCGTTCAAGTGCACGATGGGCAGTGCGAACAAGGCCACCATCGGTACTGGTTGCGCGTCGATACAAGGCTTGGACTGGCATATCACGGCGGCGGAATCGGTGACGATCTCCAACGGGTCGCAGGGCATGAAACGCAATGACATCATTTGCGCGCACTACCATCGAGATTCCAAGACCGGTAATGAGCTGGTGGAGTTGGTCGTGTTGAAGGGCACGCCGAACGCGACGGCTGCCGCTGACCCGACCATTCCGTCAGGGAAGATATTGTCCGGTGCGGTTGACGCGTACATGCCGTTGTGGCGTATCCCGCTTGACGGCATCACGGTCGGCACGCCGGTACGCCTGTTCACGCCGAGGTGGGCTTTGTGGGATTCCGTAACCCTTGAACAGCAGCCTTTCCCATTTTTCGGCAATGTCCTGCGATTACAAAAACACAAAGGGCTTGTAATCGCGACAGTCAGCGCAAGTCCAAAATCCACATCGAATAATCTTTACGATGTGGCCGTTAATGAGACCATTGCGAACGGATTCAGACCATCATCGCGTGACGCAATCATGACTTCAGTCAGTCATGGTGGTGACGTTGCATCAGCGCTGATCCATCCAGATGGGCGAATCAGCATGTTCGGGACGTTGACTGTCGGCCACCATTACCTGTGGCAAGGCGTATGGCCGACCGAATAGCTTTCCGTACCCCATTGCGGATTGATTAGTACCGCCACCGACCGCGAAGGCATGGTGACGGCCGATAATCCATTCCGAACGACCGATGGCGTTTTCGTATTGTGCCAGCTGTGCCCGAACGGTATGTCGGATGCCGCGGGAAAGCTTTTCGAAGCGTTCTTTTGGGACATGACCGACAGCAGATTGCGTTTCCGTATTCGCCGTGCGGATAATCACGAGTGGGTGAATGATCAGCAACCCGTGCGCGTTTACTGGGTGGCATTCAAGCAGCAGTCATAGCTTTCCGTAACCCAGACATGCCAACTGAAATTTCAGGACACCTCATCGTTCGTTCCGGCTGCTTATGGCGCTTCGAGCACCATCACGGTCAAAGACGGTCTGATTTTCGTGGACCTGGCTTCGTTCCGAAGCACCGTGAAAGTAGGCGATTTCACTGTCTGGCTGTTCAAAGCGGGCGTGAAGCCCTCCAGAACGGTCAATCTTGGGTGCGTCGCGAACGTGAGCGGCGTCGCGTATGGCAAACAGGCGAGGTGGAATACTGACGGGTCGGTGACGATTATCGGAGACGTAGGCTCGTCCGATATCGTCCAATGCTTCCAGAGGATCATTCCGGTGCCTGATGGTGTGGAATTCGTCTAGGCCGCCATCCAACAGCCGTGCGCCGTGGAGTAGGCGGATTTCGGGTCGCCAAGCATCTTCACCCTCCCGTCACGCTCGACAATCAGGCTGAAACCGCAGGACGGGAACGCAATGATGCTCATATCGGCGAGTGGGCGGAACGCTTCAGGGATGGTCTCATTCGCCGTCGAGTAGTTCTGCTGTCCACTGACGGTGAACTTGACGTTGCCGTTGACCGTGACGATACATCCGACGCGACATAGAGTGAGGCGGTCGTTCGTATACGGCGGTTTCCATTGCTGGGTTACGGAATGCTATCAGCAGGTCAATATGAGTTTCTGCCATGCTTTCTGCATGTCCTTGAGGACGCTCAGATCGGGCTTGAGGTAATACCGTGCGGTGGTTTGGATGTCGGAGTGTCCGAGCTGTCGTGCGACCACGCTGATGTCGGTTCCGGCCTTGATCGCCAACGTGCCGAACGTGTGGCGTAGGTTGCGTGGAGTCACGCAGGGCAGGTTCATGCGCCTGCACCAACTGCGGTAGTGGTTCGCCACTTGGTTCGCGTTCAGACTGCCGACCAGTCGGCCGGTCTTTGTGCCGTGGCGTAGTTCCGCCAATCGTTTGACCGCGAACCGTGGCAATGCGACGGTTCGTCGGCTCAGATCGGTCTTCGGTTCGGTGACGGTCTCATGGCCTGCCACCCATTGCACCGACCTTTTCACCGTGACGGTGCCGCGTCGCAAGTCCAAGTCGGCCCATTCGACGCCCACGCTTTCGCAGCGTCGCAATCCGGCGCACACGGACACCAATAGCCATGCTTCGAGCGGATGCCCGTAGAAGCCTTTCAACAGTCTGCGTACTTCCGACGCGGACAGTACTTGCGGCTCGTAGTGCCGTAGTCGTGGCAGGCGTATCTCGCGTCTGGTCACGTCGTTGTCGGTCAAACCGCGTTTGAACGCGAGTCGCAGTATCGAGCGGAACACCGCGTAGGCCTTGCGTGCCGCTCCCGGCTTATCGAAGGAGTCCAACCATGATTCGATGTCCGCCATGCTGATCGAGTCCATGTCCCTTCCGCTCCATTGCGGGAGGATATGGCAGTTCAGGGCGCTTTCGTAGCCTACTTTGGTGCATTCGCGGAGTTTCGAACATGAGGGTTTCCAAACGGTGGTTACGAATGTGTCGAAAAGCATTGGTCCCTTTCCAATTCCGTTGGATAATCCCACACATCGTCATGTTGCCGTTGGGTGGGCGTGTGTGTGGGTTTTCTCATTGTTCCATATCCCTGTTTTCTAGGAGGATGTTTTGACTCAGATTAATTTCGATTTCGGCCATCCAAGCGCCGATGGCGTCGCGGTTTTGGCCGGCGAACTGGTGCATGTGGTGCCGACAGGCCGGTTCAAGGTCGGCAAGCGCATCGTCGTGCGCGACTCTTTCGACGTGCGACTGTCGGAAACCGGCACTGCCACCGTTGATGTTACGCCGACCGACAACACGTTCGCCTACGAGGTGACGGTAGGCGAATCGCCGGACGCCTGGCGTTTCGTCCGATGCGTGCAGGTACCGAATTCGAGCACGCCCGTGGCGTTCGCCGATCTGGTCGATGTGGACGCGAGTACTCTGGCCCCGGCACCCAATTCCGGTACGGCGCTGACGTATCTGCTTGCTTCTTCCCTGTCCGAGGCGCAGGCCATGTCAGCGGCGAATCCGGGTCAGATGGTGTTTTATCCGGAGGGTCAGGCCAAGACGGTGGCTTCCCAGATTCTGGAGGATTTGACTGATACTCGCGCCGTGGTGGAGTCGCAGTCGGCTGCGGCTGCTCAGGCGGCTAATGCGGCGCAGGCTTCGGCTGCCGGTGCGCAGGCGGCGAGCGTGCAGGCGGCGGCGGTGGCCGACAGCATCACCGAATCGAAGACGGTCGTGGAATCACATGCGAATGACGCTTTGACGGCGATTGACGAGGCGGTGAAGAGCGTGAAAGATAAGGTGTCCGACGTGTCTGGCGAGGACAGGACGGATACCATGCCGACCGATTCCGCCGATTCCGCCTCCTCTCAGGAGGCGTGACAAATGGTTGTACTGCTCAACGGCGTGAAAGTCGGCCTCCCGTATATGGCCAATAATGGCCAGCCGGTCTTCTGGAACGCGCTTTACGACGGCGTGCAAGTATGGCCGCCAGCCGCCGAAACACTCGTGGACGTGTGGCTCAAACCGGTCGATTTCACCTCTCAGGCGCTCTATGCCGACCATCCGGAAGTCAAGGTGGCCGCTCAGAAGGTTTTCGCCGACGGTCACATCGAAGACGCATCCTTGACGCTTTCCACGGCTGATTCCACCGTGGCGAGCATCAATGCCGGCACGGTGAGCTTCGTTTCCGATTCGTCGAATTTCCTCACCGTCCTCAAACAGGACGCTTTCAACGCCTGCCACGTGTCGATTGCCGAAGGCGGCAAGACGTTGGGTGCCAAGCAGATCCTCGTCCAGCCCGACCAGCCTTCGACGGTTCCGGTCGGCAGCCTGTGGTGCCGCACCGAGAAACTGCACAATGGCCTCAAGTATTACACCGGCGCAGTCGGCGATGATGCGAACGTGATGTGCTTCCTTATCGACCGTATCCGCGAAATATGGCGCAAGGAATGGAATGGTTGGAAGCTTTTGACGGGAAAGGAATTGGAGAATCATGCAGAGGATTAACTTGTATCCGTCACCATTGACGCCATTGGTCAATGATGGGACAGGCGACATCACGCACGGCGATTATGATGTCGCAATCGACAATCTTGAGGCTGGCACTTATGTTTTCGCGGCTGACATTCAAAACAGTGGGACTCAAACCGGCATTAATGTAATGTTGTTCGATTCTGGCTGGAACCCCCTTTTCTCTTCCGACAAGATTGGTCACGTCCAGACGACTTTCACATTCAAAAAGCCAGACCGTGTTCGCATTCGGGCATTCCAGAACGGTGTGACAATCAGCAATGTCATCGTGGAGCGCGCCGACACGTACGCTCTCACTTCGGGGGGGGGGCTTCCGAGCTTCTTCACCGCAGGCACCGCGCCGTACTGAGCTTGAGGGTGGAGGCGGACATCAACTCCGGGTATCTGTACCTCGGCGGGTTCCTCGGCCGGCTTGGCGCGGGGCGCGGAACGTTCCAGACGGTCTATTTTCGTAAAGGAGCATGAGCGTGCAGAGGATTAATCTTTTCCCCAATCCTGTTTTTGCCGGACCGCTTACCAACACCTCCCATTGGGGTAACGCGAATGGGACGGTCCGTGATAATGCGTTGCACATCACGGGACCCAATGGCGGATATGGCTTCAACGTTGCGGTTCCATTCAACGTTCCGCTCGTCTTGTCGATGAGAGCGGACGCCAGCGATGATAACGTCGCGGGCGTGATGCTCGTTCAGACAACTGACAAGGTCGCCGTTAATAATATATTGTCTTACCAAAAATTAAAGCAGGGGATATCAGACGTCTTGTACAGATTCACGGTCACCTCCCATGGGTTTCGATTCGAGGTAAATCCAAGCGGAATCCGTGACGTGGCGATATCGAATGTGCTCATCGAACGCGCCGACACTTACGACGCCGCCGTCGGGGGGCTTCCGAGCTTCTTCACCGCGCAGAACGCGCCGTACTAGCCCCGTCAAGGCGGGTGGGCGATGATCGTTCGGAATATGGCGAAGACCACCAAGACCATCGTATCGAACGGCAATTCATTCCCCGGCACCGTGGAAGGGCGGACCTACACGGCGACCGAGGACAATCAGCTCTTGCGGTTGTGGGGCAACATCGTCATTCCATCGCTGACGGGCGGATACATATGTTCGGCTGTCATCGAGGATGTGCAGGGGCGTGTGGAGCCGACGAGCGACGATGTCACGTTCAGCGGCGGTTCGGCAATCACGAAGAACCTGCACCTGTGGAGCAAGGGATTGCTCATGGGCGCCGGTGCGAAGGTCCTGCTCGCATGCCGAGGAATCTTCTCGGACGACGATTGGACTGTCCTTCAGACGGTCGGCGTCAACTGCTTCGACAAGGATACGGCAATCTACTAGCCCTCATCAGTTTGGGGGTGGCCGCGTGAGAATCAGGAATCTTTATGATCCGCCGACCCTGAAGGACCGTGATCCGGTGGTGCCGTGGGCTCCGAATTATAAGAACGCCTCGTCGAAGATCACCGACGAGGGCTGTGAGATAACCGTCACCGGCGAAGATACTGGCTGGTTGTATCCGCCAGAACCAAGGCCTGATGGACTGGCTAACGTTGCGTGGCAGAAAAAAGGACGGCTCGTATCTCATCGGCACTAGGAACAACTTGACTGTGCCGACACCTGTTGGCGTGACGGTGCTGACCCGCCTGTGTGGTTTCAATGACGGTTCGCTCATAACCCTGCTGCAGAACGCCGGATTGCCGCTCGTGTTCGCCGCCGTTGACCACCCGTATTAAACCAACCACAGCCCCGCCACGTGCGGGGCTTTCCCATAAGGAGATGTAATGTGCTGCAAAATTTCCTAGCCGGTTTCGGTGGGGTGGGTGGCGCGTGCGCCATCATCACGCTCGGACTTAGAGTCTGGCCGGGCGCTTTGGACGCGTTGGCGACCGGCCTGTACGCGCACGTGCAACCGGAACGCCTGCCTTACGATTCGCCGCTCTCCCAGCATTTCGCCAAGACGCGACAACTCGGCGAACGCACCGCGAAAATCGACGACCGTATGGACGAGCTCTGCCGGGACACGATCAAAAACACGATCATCAGTCTGATTTACGGCGACAAGGACACCGACCACAGCGAGGCCGTCAGCTACGAGTTGTCGAAGCTTGAGAAATTGGACGCGCAATGCTGGATCGTCGCCGCCGCCGAAAAATATTTGGAGGACCGGCAATGACGCATCTCATGATCGCAGGCGGCATATACCTGCTGCTGCTCGCGCTCATCATCATATTCAATCATGGCGCGCACAGGCATTGATTTTCACACAGGTTTTCAAAGCCATCCCATTCCGGGATGGCTTTTCTATTGCCCCTTGACTCGGGGCGGGAAAGGAGAGGATATGGGAATCCTCAACAAAGGCAAGCCGAAACACGGACGCCTGCACCGGCGCGTGGGCGTGACGCTGTCCGCGCTCGTCGCGGCGGTCTCCATGGCGTTCGCCCCGGCGGCGATGGCCGACATGCAGGGCATCGACGTGTCCAACTGGCAGTGCGGCATCGACATCGCCAACACGCAGGCCGACTTCGTTGTCGTCGGCACCACATGGGGCACGGGACAGGTGTATAACAACTGTCTCGTGTCCGGCGTCAACACGGACGCCAACCGCATGATCTACCAGGCGCAGGCATCCGGCAAGAAATTCGGCCTCTACCATTACGCCATGGGCGGCAACCCGGAAGCCGAAGCCCAATTCTTCTACCGCAACACCAGCAACTATTGGCGTCACGGCATCGTCGCCCTTGACTGGGAGATGGACGATAATCCGGCGTGGGGTAACTGGGACTGGGTGCGCCGCTTCATGGCGGAGTGCGAACGGCTCTCGGGCGGCGTCAAGCCGCTGCTCTACACCGGCCCCGTGGCCGGCACCATCCCCGGCGACATCCGCGCCAACTACGGTTTGTGGATCGCGCAGTACGCGAACATGGCCCCGACCGGCTATCAGGCCAACCCGTGGATGCTGGGCGCGTACGGCGAGGCCATGCGACAGTACAGTGGCACCGGCGTGGTCAACACGTGGAGTCCCATCGACCTCAACATTTTCCGTGGCGAGGCATGGCAGTGGGATCTGTACGCCAACCCCACCGGCGACTCCACAGCCCCGGCCACGCCAGCCCCATCCGCGCCCGTGCAGCCGAGCAAACCCCAGACCAACACGGGTGGCATCAGCCACGTCATGCAATGGGGAGAAACCATCTGGGGACTCGCCGTCGCCTATGATGCTTGGCCCCTGTCCGCATGGCACACGCCATCCGGTGATATCAACCGCTACTACGTGGGCGATGTCGTAACCTACGGCGGCGGCTCCACAACCGCGCCGTCCCACGGAGTCTCCAAGGTTCTTCAATGGGGCGACACCGTATGGGAGTTCGCCACCTCCCACGGCTACAACGTCAGCCAATGCACGGTACCCTCCGGCAACATCAACGTCTACTATGTGGGCGACGTGGTGACCTGCCGCTGAGACTCAACAGATGCCGCCACCCGCTTGACCGGGTGACGGCATCACCCCATCATCATCCCTTATTGATCGGAGCAAACATGACCGACAGCAAAAACACGACCGACACCGGCGAAACGCTTCCCGGCGTCGATGTGAGCGACTGGCCCGAGACGGCCGACGTCACCCATGACGTGCCCGACTGGCTCATCCCCAGCCGCGTCTACGACATCCTCAAATGGCTCGGCCTCATCGTCCTGCCCGCACTCGCCCTGTTCGTCAACACGGTCGGCCCCGCATGGGGCTGGCCTCACGTGGACGCGATAGTTATCACGCTCAACGCGCTCGGCATCCTCGCCGGCGCGCTCATCGGCGTCAGCGCCATCAAGGCGCGACGCACGACACAGGAGTGACCTGCGTCTCGCAGTATCACAGCGCCCCGCTCCACCCGCACAC
>OLOJ01001297.1_pt1 | contig 23657 bp, 21 predicted proteins | sample 1672251 | NCBI WGS metagenome assembly OLOJ01 (sample SAMEA3136664, study PRJEB25190) | human gut metagenome | biome: human gut; feature: human-associated habitat; material: faeces | place: Austria | collected 2013 | reverse complement strand
TTTCTCTAAGTATCTTTTCTTTCTCAAAAAAATGTGCCAAATGGTTTGACATTCTGTCTTCGTGCTGTATACTTTATACTAGAGATAAGATTGTCAAATATGTATCATTATTGTACAAGAAAGTACAAATCTTTTGCCGGAGCACCCTGCCGCTGCGCACTTCTCCCCGGCAATGCTGCGGATAAAAAGAAAGGAGACCCCCTATGAACACTCCCGGCAAAGCTTCTCTGCCCGTCATCAAGCGCCTGCCCAAATACTATCGCTACCTGCGCACCCTGAAGAACGACGGCATCACCAGCATCTCGTCCCGTGAGCTGGCCGCCCAGATGGGTACCACTGCCTCTCAGGTTCGGCAGGACTTCAACTGCATCGGCGACGTGAATGGCCGTCAGGGCATCGGCTACTCGGTGGAGAACCTGCTGAGCATCCTTGAGCATCTGCTCTTTGGCAACGGCGACCTCCTGCCCACCATCCTCATCGGCTGCGGCCGTCTGGGCAAGGCCGTGAGCCGCTTCATCACCACCGACACCAACGGCTACAAGCTGATCGCCGCCTTTGACAATTCCCCCAGCGAGGTGGGCAAAGAGATCAACGGTATCCAGATCTTACACGTTGACGAGCTGGAGGCCTTCTGCGCAGAGCATAAGCCTGAGGTGGCTGTGTTCTGTGTGCCCCGCAGCGGTGCGGAGGAGCTCAGCGGCCGGCTGGTCGAACTGGGCATCAAAGGCTTCTGGAACTTCTCCCACTATGACCTGTCGGTGCCCTACCCCGAAGTGGTGGTGGAGAACGTCCACCTGGGCGACAGCCTGATGAGCCTGGGTTACCGCCTGCGCAATCAGGACTGATCTAACATCTATTCATAACGTATCACAGAAAACAGGCAGCCCTCTCCCCCCGAACGAGCAGAGAGGGTTGCCTTTTTATGAGGAGAGCAACTATGGCGAAGCTATACTTCCGATACGGTGCCATGAACAGCGGCAAAAGCACCGCGCTGATGCAGGTGGCCCACAACTACGAAGAGCAGGGGATGCGGGTGCTGATCCTGAAGCCCCAGGTGGATACCAAGGGCGGCGGCGAGCTGGTCAGCCGCCTGGGCGTGCGCCGCAGGGCCGACCTGCTCATTCCGCCCGAGGTGGATGTGTTCGAGGCCGTGCGCGCCGCTTCTGCCGGGGAGCAGCCGCTGGCCTGTGTTCTCTGCGACGAGAGCCAGTTCTTTACCCCGGCACAAGCCGAGCAGCTGTTCATGGTCACGGTAGACCTGAACATCCCGGTCATCTGCTACGGCCTGCGGTCAGACTTCTCCCTCAAGGGCTTCCCCGGCTCCACCCGTCTGCTGGAGCTGGCCCACACCATTGAGGAGATGAAGACCATCTGCACCTGCGGACGCAAGGCCACCTGCAACTGCCGCAAGGTCAATGGGGAGTTCGTCTTTGAGGGCGAGCAGGTCGCCATCGATCTGGAAAACGATGTGCAGTACGTCAGCATGTGCCCCCAGTGCTATTTCAAGGCACGGCGGGCGTTTTACGCCAAACGGAACGCACAGTAAGTGTCGATCTCCGGCAGGCACAGGAGCCCTCTTCTGCGTGAGATCCCAGATCTCCCAAAAGATTTTTACAGTTTTCAGAGCGCTGCCCAGCCGGGCGGCGCTCTTTTTTGCTCGTCCCCTTTTGAAGTGATATATCAGTTGTATCCCACTGCGAACGTTTTTTGCGCAATTGATATATCAGTTTATAAAACAGCGATATCGTCACTTTTTTCACACGTTGTATACAACATTATACCGTCAATTTCGCAACAGCAAAAAACGAACCGCCATGGTGACAGATGCCATGGCGGTTCGTTTTTACACTTTTTTCTTCGAGCACCCATCGTCCGAGTGCACATTCAGTATACCCGGACAGGTGCCCCCTGTAAAAGGTATCTTTTGTATTGCTGTGATATGTTTTTTGTATGGCTCACACTTCCGTGTGGGAGGCCGCGCTGCTGTCCTCATTTTCCTCATCGAGGTCCGGGCCGGTGCCCTCGTCCAGATCAAGGCGCAGGCGGTCCCTTTCCGCATCATTCAGGCCCCGCTCCTGCCGGGCATCGTATTCGATCCAGAACTCCTCCCGGTGCAGGGCAAAATCAAAGGCTGCCATCAGGCAGGCCCCGCCAAAGGCGCTGACCATCAGCACGATGCAGAGGAGCACCGAGAGGAAATCGTACTTCCAGCGCTGGGGCCTTGCGGCAAAATACAGCACCTCGCACCCCAGCAGGATCAGCCCTGCCGCCGGGGCGATCTTCAGCGCAAGATCCCAGTTGAAATGCGGCACAAAGAAATAGCAGAGGAACAGCACGCCGCAGGCGATCAGGCAGACACCCAGCGTCAGGGTGCCCACCCGGCGCACCGGGGCGCTCTCCGGGGCTTTGGGGGCCGGGCGCTCTGCTGTGTTATTCTTCTCGTCCATCGTCTTCATCCTCCGGGTCAAGGGTCACCTCACCGGTCGCATCCGGCTCTGCCTTGCGGGCAATGTGATCCAGCAGGCTGGGCATCTTCTTTTCGGGCTGATACTCCTGAAAATCGTTTTCCTCCGGTGCAGCTTCCGGGGCAGCCTTCTTTGCCCTGGGCCCACGCACCAGCCAGATACCGCACAGGATCAGTGCCACGCAGAGCACCACCTCGGGCAGTTGATCCATCACCAGATAGATGGCCCGCCACACCGGAGCCTTCTGGCCCCAGCGCCACAGGATATCGCCCAACGTGTTCATAATGATCTGCTCATAGGCGATCAGCGCACCGATGGCGATCAGGCACCAGCCCACCAGCTTGTGGCTGTCCATCATCATCCGTGCAAGGCGCTTGTCCTGCGGGTCGAAGTGGACCAGATAATCGTCCTCCGGGGCGGTGCCCATGCTGATCTGGGCACGCAGGTTGAAGGTGTCGAAAAAGCTGTACATGAACACCACCAGCAGCGCAAACGCGATGGGCGGGATCAGCATGGCTGCCATGCTGATGGCAGCCGCCATCAGCACCAGCGAAAGGCCGCGCTTCATATATCCCTGATACATCTGGCCCGCGCCCGGGATAAAGGCGAACAGCAGGGTCAGGATGCCATTTTTCTTCATAATCGTTCCCTCATTTCTCTGTATTCGGGGTGTTGCCCGCGATCTTATCGGTCACATCCGTGAGCAGCTTATGGAGCAAAGAGGAGCCTTCGCCGGCATAGCGGCGGTCCTGTTTTGTCTCCACGGGTCTCCCCAGCTGTTCCGGCGCGGCCTGCGGCCGGTCGTCCTCAATGGGGCGGTATTGCGGGGTGTTCTCCGGGGCCGGGTCATTCTGGCCGGGTTCCCAGAGCTGGCTCTGGTCGGTCTCCAGCACGGTCTCCCGCCCGGCACCATACTGGACGATCTGCTGCAGCGCCCCGCTCCGCCACAGGGTCAGGGCCAGCACAGCGGCCACACCGGCCACGGCAGCCCTGCCATAGGTATTCTGCATCAGGCGGGCCCAGATCGTGCCCATCACCGCGCCCTGCATGCTCTTTGGCGGTGTTTCCAGCGCATCGGCGGTCAAAAGGGCCGTGTAGCGGTCCATGCACTGGTCACAATAAGAGAGGTGTTCGGCGGCTTCCAGCCTGCCCAGCTCATCCAGCTGGCCGTCCATCATGGCCCGGAAGCCCGCGTCGGTCATGCAGCCATCTTCACGAAACAATTCCATCTTCGCTCCTCCTTTCCTGACGGATCTGCTCCGCCAGCATTTTCTTTGCCCGGTAGATCTGCGCCTCCACCGTCTTTTGGGGCCTGCCGCAGAGGGCTGCCGCCTCGGCGGCGGTGCGGCCCTCCAGCAGCATCAGGCGGCAGGGGGTGCGGTACGGCTCCCGCATCCCCAGGATCTTCCCGGTCAGGGTCTCCTCGCTCATGGCATCCAGCACCTGCTGCTCCGGATCGGAGCCGGGCGGCGCGCCTTCCAGTGCAAGGATATCATCTCCCGGGGTGTTCACCCGGCGCACCCACGCACTGCGCAGGTAGTCCTTGGCTTTGTTGGAAGCGATACGCGCCAGCCACTGCTTTTCGTACCCGGGCGGGCAGCGGTCAATGGCCCGCCATGCGGCCAGAAAAGTCTCCTGTGCCAGATCCTGGGCATCGCCCTCGTCCGGCACCAGCTGGTGGCAGACCGTGTAGACCAGCCCCTGATATTGCCGCACCAGCGCATTGAATTCCAGTGTTGTCAACGGTCCGCATCCCTCCTTTCCTGCCGCTCTGTAATTGAATACGAAACAGAGTTCGGTTTTCCTGCAAAAAATTTAAAAAATATGGGGAGCTGGCGCAAAGCGCCTGAGAGGTTCTTCTTTTGCAATGCCTCAAGTTATGCTATACTATTACTACTATAACACAAGAAGGAGGCGTTTTCCATGGGGGGAAGCACCAAACAGGCCCTGCTGCAGGCGCTTTCGGCGGCAGAGGGAGCCTATATCTCAGGCCAGCAGCTGGCCGAAGCGCTGGGCGTGAGCCGCGCGGCTGTCCACAAGGCGGCACAGGCGCTTTCGGCCCAGGGATACGCGCTGGATTCCGCCCCGCGCCGGGGCTACCGGCTGGCAGGCGGTGACCCCTTCTGCGCCGAAGCGGTGGGCCCCTACCCCGCCCCCATCCACATCTACGACACGCTGCAAAGCTCCAACCTGACGGCCAAGCAGCTGGCACTGGGCGGTGCACCCCACGGCACGCTGGTGCTCACGGCCCATCAGCAGGCGGGGCGCGGGCGGCTGGGGCGGCGGTTCGAAAGCCCTGCCGGGAAGGGCGTCTACCTCTCCCTCATCCTGCGGCCCACCCTCTCTGCTGCCGATGCCCAGAGCGCGACCATCAGTGCGGCGGTGGCCGTGGCCCGGGCTGTCAAGGCCCTGTGCGGGCTGGAACTGGGCATCAAATGGGTGAACGACCTTTACTATCAGGGCCGCAAGGTCTGCGGCATCCTGACCGAAGCCGGAACCGACATGGAGAGCGGCCAGCTGGAATGGCTGGTGGTGGGCATCGGCCTCAACCTGACCACCTCCCCTGCCGACTGGCCCGAGGAGCTGGCCCGCACGGCAGGCAGCCTTTACCCCGGCGGCCCCGCACCCGTGAGCCGGGCGGTGCTGGCCGGGGCCATTGCCCGGGAGCTGCTCACCCTCTGCCCGGCCTTCGACTGTCTGGACGAGTACCGGGCCCGCTGTTTTGTGCCGGGCCACTGGGTCACTGTCTGCACCGGGGCCGAGACCTATGCCGCAAAGGCCCTTTCCATTGACGATGCGGGCCGTCTGGTGGTGGAGCGCGAGGGCGGCAGGCAGATTGCCCTGCAGCACGGCGAGGTCAGCATCCGGCCGACAAGGACAGGGTGAGGTGGATCACCCTCTCCGTCAGTGCTTACGCACTGCCACCTCTCCCGAAGGGAGAGGCAACGCATCACAGAGGGTAGATGCTGCTAAATCCGGGATTGCCCTTGGCTCCCCCTTCGGGAGCAACGACGATGACCGCCGCCAGTGGCGGATTGAGGGAGGAGTTGTTGGGGCAGCGGCCAGCAGGATGCGAGCAGAGCGAAGCGATAATGACGGAGAGGTTGAGGTCGTCCTCAAAAAAAAAAAAAAAAAATTCCCAACCCGGTGAAAGGATTTCTCATTTTCTGCATTATAGGAAGTAGAAGAGTATAAGCCCCCATACCACCCAGCCGGGAGACCGGCGCAAGGAAAGTGAGGAATCCCCTATGAAGAAGCGACTACTCAGCCTGTTGGTGGCAATCAGTATGGTGCTGACGTTCCTGCCCGTGTCGGCATTGACCGCAGCAGCAGCGGAGGATAGCAGCAACGGCGAACTTAAAATCGGACAAGACTGTTATCCTGTTCTGAATAATATCCCTCACCAAACAGTCAACGAGCATGATATCTACACTGGTGATGGCTGGACTTACGATGCCGATGAAAATTGTAAAATTCTGACCCTGTGCCCCAGTGCGCCAACAAACTATGATTTTTTTGCCATTCACGTAGGGCACTCCATCACAACCGACTGTAACCTGGTAATTGGCGAAAATGCAACCGTTACGGATGGAAATTTTATAGCCTCTGTTACGAACAATGGCACTATCAAAGGCGGCATTTTTAAGGATGCTGTTACAAACCATGGCACAATAATCGGTGGCCGTTTTTTCTCTTCGGTCACCAATGAATTGGATGGCATCATTGAAAATGGTCAGTTTGGTGATTGGGCTTCTTCGTACACCGTTACAAACAATGGCGGCACGATCAACGGCGGCACTTTCAAAGAGATGTCAAGCATTCGCAGTACCGGTTCCGTAGCATCAGGTTATACCCTCGCAGCAGAAACGCCGTCCGTTTTTTCTTCTGTTTCGGTCAATGGGTATCACAATTCATGCTATATCATCCCGAATCAGGCATCCGTTTCTGTTGATATAAGCTATCGTTTTGATGATACTATGTACGATCTTCCACCCCTTGATGTAACCATTGATAGTGCGCAGCACATGCTTCTTTCCGACTGGTGTGTGAGTGATCTCAAGATTGAGTTCGAGGATATCCGCGGAGTTTATGAAGTCACCTTCACCGCACCGCCTGCAAACGGCTCAACCGTAACCATCAGCCCGCTGACCCGGCTGGTGATTGAGAAAAGCGGTTACCCTGCCGTGGCACAGGATTGGAACGGCAACCGGGCGAATTATACCGGCGATGGTTGGAAGTTTGAAAACAACAGCCTGATTTTGGAGCCTACCGCCGAGAAAAGCTATGACTTTACCAGCCCCGACCTGAACCCCCATAGGGTGGCGGTGAACTGCTCGGTTGCGGTGAACAGCAACGCCACCATCACCAACGGCATTTTCCTGAAAGAAGTTACCGGCAGCGCCCTGAACGGCGTGTTCCTGAAAGTTCCCAATGGCTACGAGAACAGCGCCAAGAAAATTACCGTTTCTGATAACGGAAAAATCACTGCGCTGAAAATGAGCGGTGATACCACTGCGCTGGACAGCGCCGCCAATGAACTTTATGTGGTCGGCCAGCCCACCGGCACCCTGTATGTGACGCTGAGCAGCGGCAAGGTACGGGAAGTACAGTTGCCCCTTACGGCTGACCTTGAGCTGCAATTGAACGACCCGGCACCCAAACCCGAACCGGAACCGGAGACCTACACCCTGAAAGTGATGGGCGGCAGCTTTACGACCGGCGGCAGTGATGCGCTGACCAGCGGCACCGTGCCGGTGGATGCAGAAGCAAAAGTGACCCTGAACCCGGATGCCGTGCCGGAGGGCATGGTGTTCGACCAGTGGACCATCAGTGAGGAAAGCCTGCTGGGCAACCCCAATGTGGCCTACAACGCCGAAAGCTTTACCATCCCGGCCAATGCGGTGGAAAACGGCAAGACCGTTACCGTGGAAGCCCAGTACCGGGAGGCCAGCATCGAAGATGACGGCCCCGGCATTCTGGAAACGGCTGCCATGATTGGCGTTGCCGGTACTGGCGTTGCCGTGCTGGGCTACACCGGCTACATGATCGGCACCGAGCTGTACCTGAATACCGTTCTGCCTGCCGGTGCGGCCATCCCCAACAACGCTGGGGAGCTGGCCCTGCTGCTGTGGGAAGCCGCCGGGACCCCGGCCCCCGCTGCTCTTCTCCCTGCGATGCTGCCCCGGTCCAGCAGGCCCTTGCATGGGCCATCGAGAACCAGCTCCTCGCCCCGGATGCGTCTGCGGAGGATTCCGTCAGCCGCTGGGAGGTTATTCGGAGCTGGAATCAGCTGAAGGGGTAAGTGGCGAACCCTCTCAGTCAAAGCTTTCGGCTTTGCCAGCTCCCCCAAAGGGGGAGCCAAGGGCAATCCCAGATTTAGCAGCATCTGCCCTCTGTGATGTCTTGCCTCTCCCTTCGGGAGAGGTGGCATTGCGCAAGCAATGACGGAGAGGGTGAGGATGCTAACTAAACAGCGAACCCCCCGGTGCGATCTGCACTAGGGGGTTCGCTGTTATTGTTGCTTCAGGAGATATGTACCGCTTCCAGCACCCTGATGCCCTCCTGCTCCATCACGTCGCGCAGGGCCTCGAGGTAGCCGGGCTTGTCCACCTTGTTCTCAATGCAGCAGGTCAGCACGCCGTGCAGGCTGGTGACCTCCATTGCAAGGGACGCACCGTCCGGCAGCACCCAGGTCTGGAAATCGGTCAGGTACGCTTCCAGCTCCGGGCTGTGCGGCAGCAGCGGGCTGCCGATGTAGCTGACCCAGAAATCTGCCGGGAAGCCGCTGATGTACTCGCCCATCTGGAACACACGCTTCTTGATCTTGAGCGCGGCCTTCTGCCGGAACACCTGATACACCCAGCCCATCTGTTCGGCCATGCGGAACAGGCGGCGCTCCGGGGTCAGGCTTTCCCGGATCTCATGGTCGAGCTGCTTTGCAAAGCTGTGGAGCCGGGCCTGCGGTTCCAGCCGCAGGGACAGCTGAAAGGACGCAATGCAGTTGTACAGGGCACGCGGCACCCCCAGCGCCGCACGGGTGTCGGCGGCATAGCTGTACACAAGGTCGTTCTTTTCCAAATACCGCTGCGCTGCCTGGCAGGTCAGCCCCATGAGGGCGCTGAAGGGCTTCACGCCCTCCTTCTGCGCCAGATTCACAAGGCTCTGCCTGTCCAGCCGCAGCCGCTGAAAATGGGGCGTGCCCTCGTGGATCTGCAGCACGTCCTTCTGCATGTCGTTGGCCACCTGGCTCTCCGGGTAGCGGGCCAGCAGCTGTTCCACATCATAGGGTGGGTCAGAGGCAAGGGCCTCGCACACAAAACCAGCGTTGGAGCGCAGGTTGCAGTAGAGCTTGAGCAGCAGGGTGAAAAAGGGCGCGCTGCCCCGGCCATCGGCCAGGAAGTGGAACCAGTCCAGATAGACCGTGTTCCCCTCATAGCCCAGCGAGAAGAGATAATCGTTCGTCTCCTCGGGGATCTTTGGCTGGGCGTTGCCCTGCCGCACACGGCAGGGGGCAGTGTTGGGCTCCAGACGGGCCTCCCGCTTTTCCCACACCACATGGCAGAAATAATATTCTGCCAGCGGGCGGGCCGCATCCAGTGCCTGCTGCAGAAGAGCCGGGTCAACGGCCACCTTCAGCGTGGCCTGATAGCGGCAGAGGACCTGATTTTCACGGTAGTAGTAGACGATGCCCTGAAACACCGCACGCTGCTCTGCATTCATCCGGAATTTACCCCGCGTTCTCGGCCAGATAATCGGCCAGATCGCCGATGGTCACAAAGTTGCGCAGCTCCTTTTCGGGGATGCGCAGACCAAAGGTCTCTTCCAGATCGGCCACGACGGTCAGGATCTCCATAGAGGACAGATCCAGATCATCCATCATCACGCTGTTTTCGTTGACATCCTCGGGCGAGATCTCTGCCACATCCTCCAGAATTGCCAGGATCTGAGACATGATTTCTGCTCTTTCCATCAAAAAATCTTCCTTTCCGTGAGGGATTTTTTATCGCCTGCAAGGGCGCAGTTTCAGTATGCCACGCGCCGGGCCGGTTTAGCCAGCCGGCGGGGCATTCCTGTGTTTTATAATACCTGTTTTATGGAGGAAATGCAACACACAGGCCGCCCGGTTTTGCGCTTTTTTTACAATTTCCGCGCTTACCTGCGCAGCAGCTTGCCCATGGCGTTGCGGGGCAGGGGCTCGGTGCTGAACTCCACCGCCGTGATCCGCTGGTACAGCGGCAGGGTGCGGTTCAACCCGGTGATAAAGGCCCGGACTTCCGCCTGCTTTTCCTCGGCACAGCAGATCAGCGCGCCGATCCTTTTGCCCATCTCCTTGACCACGCACTCCTGCACCTCAGGGCAGGCGTTGAGCTTTCTTTCCAGCTCCTCGGGGCTGACGTTCTCGCCGGTGCCCAAAATGATCAGGTTCTTCTTCCGGCCCACCATATAGTAATAGCCGTCCTCGTCCTCACGGGCCAGGTCGCCGGTGTGGAGCCAGCCGTCTTTGTCGATGATCTCTGCAGTGGCCTCGGGGTCTTTATAGTAGCCCAGCATCACACAGCCGCCCCGGATGCAGATCTCGCCGGTCTCATCCAGCTTGTACTCGCAGTGGCCGTCCGGCTTGCCCAGCGCCCGGATATGGGGCTCTGCCTGGGCGTAGTTCACCAGACCATCGCCGCAGGTCTCGGTCATGCCGTAGCACTGGGTGATGTACATGCCGTTTTCCACCAGACCCAGCAGCATCTCGCTGTCGAACATGGCAGAGCTGCCGCAGGGGTTCCACAGGCCGTTCAGCTTATCGGCGCGGCCGCGCTTGACATCCTTGTAGATGCTCTCCATCAGCACCGGGGCCACGGCAATGGAATCGCTGTGCATCAGCCCCAGATCCCGGTAGAAATTCCGCAGGTCACTGCAAAGGTTCAGGGCCCAGCCCTTGAAGGGCCAGGAGAACAGGCAGATAAAGGTGCCCAGATGGAACAGGGGCAGGATGGCAAAGTTGCTCAGGACATCGTTTTTGTCCTCGGGCAGCTGCCGGTGCTTGAAGTCCAGCAAGTGGTCGCCCATGGCAACGTGCATCTGCATCACGGTAAAGAAGTTCCGCTCCGCCAGCATCACGGCCTTGCTGCGGCCGGTGGTGCCAGAGGTAAACAGCATGACCATCAGGGCATTGGGGTCGATCTTCTTTTCCAGCCCGCCGGGCGCGGTGTCCTTCCAGACATCCATCGGCCGCAGGCGTTCCCCATACGCAGCCTCCAGCTGGTCACGGCAGCCGTAGTCCACCCCATCGTTCAGGATGAGGGCAGGCTCTGCCAGCTCCAGCTCCCAGCTCAGTTCGTCCCAGGTCTTTTTCTGGTTCATCGTTACCAGAACAGCCCCGGCCAGCACAGCGCCAAAGGTATTCACGCCGTACTCATAGCAGTTCCGGCTCAGCAGAACCACCCGCTTGCCCTCCACTTCTGGGATGTTCCGGGCAAACCAGGCAGCGGCGCGGCGGATATCCTGTGCATACTCGGCATAGGTCTTTTCCTTCACGGTGCCGGTGGCATCCTCTACCCAGCGGAAGGCCACCCGCCCGGGGAATTCCTGCTCCATTGTCCGGGTGACAAGATCATAGACATTGTTTACCATGGTCTGCTCCTTTTTCTCCCGTTTGATTTTACCTGCGCAGCAGCTTGCCCAGCGCGTTGCGGGGCAGGGGCTCGGCGCTGCATTCTACAACGGAGATGCGCTTGTACATGGGCAGGGTGCGGTTCAGCTCGGTGACAAAAGCCTTCACCTGCTGCTGCTTGTCATCCTCACAGCAGACCACGGTTCCGATCTTCTTGCCCATCTCCTTGACGATGCACTCCTTGATGGCATCGCACTTGCCCAGCAGCTTTTCCAGCTCCTCGGGGCTGACGTTCTCGCCGCTGTCCAGAATGATGAGGTTCTTCTTGCGGCCGGTCATATAGTAGTAGCCTTCCTCGTCCACGCGGGCCAGGTCGCCGGTGTGGAGCCAGCCGTCCTTGTCGATGGTCTCGGCAGTGGCCTCGGGGTTCTTATAGTAGCCCAGCATCACGCAGCCGCCGCGGACGCAGATCTCGCCGGTCTCGTCCACCTTGACCTCACAGAAGCCGTCCGGCTTGCCCAGGGCACGCAGGTGGTCGCCCTCCTGGGTCACGTTCAGCAGGCCATAGCCGGCCAGCTCGGTCATGGAGTAGCACTGATTGATGTAGAAGCCATTCTTCACCAGATCGCTCAGAATGGCGGGGTCAAGGATGGCAGAGCTGCAGCTCAGGTTCCACAGCCCGTTCAGGCGGTCGGCATGGCCGCGCTTGACCTCGTTGCAGATCATCTCCACCAGCACCGGCGGGGTAGACATGGCATCGCTGTGCATCAGGCTCATATCCCGACGCAGGTCGCGGGCATCACAGCAGAGATTCAGGGTCCAGCCCTGCACGCCATAGACAAAGTAGCAGATGAAACCGGCCAGATGGAACATGGGCACCAGCGTAAAGTGGCTGAAGGTCTGGTCGAGGTACTGGGGTACCAGCCGCTCCTCATAGTCAAGGACGGACTTCAGGCCATCGATGTACATCTGGCAGGCGGTGAAGTAGTTCTTCTCGCTCAGCATCACACCCTTGCTGCGGCCGGTGGTGCCGGAAGTGAACATCAGCATCAGCAGACCCTCGTGATCGATGCGGTTGACCATCTCAGCCTCAGGGGCAGCGGTCCAGGCATCCATGGGGCGGAGCCGAGCGCCGTAGAGTGCTTCCAGCTGGGCGCGGTAGCCGTAATCGATGCCGTCATTGAAGATGAGGTCCGGCTCCACCATGCCCAGCTCATACTCCAGCTCGGCCCAGGTCTTGCCCTGGTTCAGGGTCACGATGACAGCGCCTGCCATCATGGTGCCGAAAACGACCGCGCCGTACTCATAGTTGGTGCGGCTCAGGATGACGATCTTCTTGCCCTTGGGCTCGCCCAGCTCCTGCTGCAGGTAGCCGGTCGCTTTGCGGATATCCTGCACATACTGAGCGTAGGTCTTTTCCACCACCGTGTCCTTGCCCTCCACATAGCGGAACGCCACACGGTCAGCATACTTATTCTGCATCGCAGAGATCATATCAAAAACGGTCATCGGCATATTTGCCACGGTCACAACTTCGTTACAAGCCTTGTTTGCCATTATTTTACACTCCCTGTTTATTTTTACTAAATTATTCCCTTTTGTTTCCGCCAAATGGAATCTTTTGGGCACTCTAGCCTAGAGTATACCGCATAGAGGGCTTAAATGCAAGATTTAATTGCACAAATATGCAACTTAAACTTGCAGTCAATCTGTGCACCCGGATGTAAATCCTGCCTTTTGTTGCGGGCAGGCCGTGAGTGTGGTACACTTTTCCCGGTATCCGCCTACCGTGCTTTCTCCCTGCGTTTGATTGACAGCAAGGGCAAAAAGCATTATACTTATTATAAATATCTCTAATTTTTAACATGATGCGCCAAAAATCCGGCAATTCTGCCATCCCGGGGCGGGGTGCGGCGCAGAGGAGGACCTTTTTATGGAGGGAACCAAACGCCGTGCCGCAAATTCGCTGGGCATGTTCGATCTGCTCAAGGGTGTCGGCATGCTGACCATCGTCTTTGCCCACACCGGTGAGCTTTACCCCATGGGCGATGCCAGCCACATCAACCCGCTGACCTTTTGCATGTTCGCCTACCGCGAATCCCTGATGGCGGCCTTTTACATTGCCAGCGGCTACGGCTTCCGCAAGCGCTCCATCGGCAAGTGCATCGACCAGCAGTTCAAAACGCTGTTCAAGCCTTACATCTATACCGGCATTGCCACCACCGTGTTCCATTTTATCATCCATTACAGCCTGTTCGGCAGCCTGCACAACGCCACCTACGAGACCTACAAGGTGCTGGGCGGCTTTGCACTGGGCCTGCCCCACACGGCTACCTATTTCGGCCAGCTGTTCTTCTCCTGCGGCCCCATGTGGTATCTGCTCTCGTTGATGATCGCATGGATCCTGCTGGATCTCATCCTGAATATCTTCCCGGAGCAGTACATAAACTGGGCGGTGCTGGGTACCATGCTGTTAGGCTGGGGCATCTGCATCACCTGGGAGGCTCCTTTTTGCATCGGCCAGGGCATGGTCACCGTTCCGGCTCTGTATGTGGGCTACCTTGCCAAGAAGTATAAGATCTTTGAACAGCCCCTCTCGCCCCGTCTGCGCGGCGGGATGATCGCGGCGGCGCTGGCTGTGGCCGCACTGGTGCTTCTTACCAAGAGCACCGACTGCGTCTCGATGGCCGAGTGGACCCTCGGCCCCGTGAGCATCCTGCTGGATGCCGTGACGGGCCTGGGCATCCTTTCCATCGTCATCTGGTTCCAGCGCAGGGTGGAGAACGTTGTCACCCACGCCATTCAGGCCATTGGCCGCCGTTCGCTGTTCATCTTCTGCGTCCACACTGTGGAGCTCACGGCCATTCCCTGGTACCTGATGCCCCAGAAGTTTGCGGCTCACCCGGTGCTGGGCATGGTGCTGCAGTTCACCCTTTCGCTGGGCTCCACCCTGCTCATCTGCGAACTGCTGGTGCGCCGCCGGGACCTGAAGTTCTGGCTCACCTCCCGCCGGGAGCAGAAGGCGGCGGAAGCGCCCCGCCGGCGCAGCGCCCGCGCCGAAGCGCCTGAGCGTCATTTTGCGGCAAAACACTGATTTTTTGCAGAGGGTGCACCCTCTGCTGAAGTGAAATAATATTATGAGGAGAATCCGGTTATGAACAACGCAGCTCCTGAGAACACTGCGGCTCTGCAGGAAAAGATCGCCGAGCTGGAACAGCAGCTCAAGCTTTCGGACGAAGGTGCTTCCCATCTGGCAGAGCGCTGCCTTTCCCTGGAACAGAAAGTGCAGTCCTACCTTGCGGCACACCCCCAGCGCGAGATGCACACTGACTCGCCCACTCTGCTGCAGCCGCTGCTCTATTATGATGCAGGCTTCGGCTTTTCGGAAAAGGACACCCTGACCGCGCCCGACTGCACCACCGACGAGCTGACCGGTGCTGTGACCGCGACCTTTGAGCTGCCGGTAGCCGTGCAGGCCCTGCGGTTCGACCCGGGTGAGCTGCCCTGCTGCATCACCAACCTGATCTTTTCAGACGACCGCATCATCTGCGTGCCCACCAATGGCCTGAACCTTTCCGGTGGAAGCACCCTGTTCCTGGGCGATGACCCCAACTACCGGCTGGAGGGCACCACCCACTACCCCGCCGGGATGAAGCTGGTGGTGAGCTACGGCTACTTCCCGCTGGAGACCCTGACGGACGAGCCTTTGTTCTGCGCCGTGCTGCAGGGCGTGCAGCAGCTCCAGCTGCGCAAGGACAGCGAAAAGCAGCATATCCAGCAGCTGGAGCAGAATGCCGCGGCCCAGCAGCAGATGGTGGCCGCCCTGCAGCAGGAGATCGCACAGCTGCACCAGAAAAACGCCGATCTGCAGGCCCGGAGCACTGCCTACGAGACCTCGCTGGAAAGCGTGTTTTCCAGTAAAAGCTGGAAGCTCACTGCTCCCATCCGCAGCCTGATGCGCCTGTTCCACCGTGGAAACTGAGAAGCGGAACGGAGGAACAGCCATGTACAACAATTACACCCCCCTGCAGCAGCGTCAGCTGGCCCTGCAGGAGTACAGCAACACCCAGAGCACCTATCTGCTGGTCTGCGCATCGGCCCGCAGCACGGCCCTGAAAGCCACCCTGACTGACCAGCTCCACCGCAAGTTCCGGTTGGTGGACCGGCTGGACGGGGAACTGACCGCAAGCGTGGACGGCGTGCTTCTGGCCGCCGAGGACGTGGAGCTGATGTCCACCGCCCTGATGTACTTTGCCAAAGCCCTGCAGGATGGGGCGGATTACGTCGTCTGCAACGCTGTGTTCGGCTTTGGCGGGGCGACTGCCCTCTATCAGAGCCAGCCGCTGCAGGCGCAGAACCGCTGCGCCGTGGTCAGCCGCACCCTGTTGGAGCGCTGCCGCGCCGCCGCCCATGACCCCGAAAATGTGCCCGAGCTGCTGGCGCTGGCCGCGCAGCTCTGCACTAAGCCCACTCTCATCCCGCAGGCTCTGCTCCACTACGAGCGCGGCATCTGCGCCGAGGATGCGTTTTCGGCCCACGGCAAACGTGCCTTTATTATGAGCCATGTGCTGGATATGACCGGCGCACCCATCGTGCTGGTGAGTGCCGTGCCGGTGCTGCGCAGCATGGGGTATGAGGTACTTGTGCTGGGCCCCAGTGACGGCGGCTCCCTGCATCTCTTCCTGGATGCCGGGGCCTCGGTCATCACCCGGTCGTCCTGCCGCAATGTCTCCGATGCCTGGGGCATGGCTCTCTGTGCCGACTTCGTCATCGCCAACACAGTGGTCATGGCCCGAGCTGTCCGTGCCCTGAGCGGCACCGCCGTGCCAGTGCTGTGGTGGCTCCACGATGCCTTTGCAGGCTATCCCCACATTGCCCACCAGATCCCCACCCAGCTGGGAGAGAATGTCCGGGTCTACTCGGTTGGCAGCCACGCCGCCAACGCCATGCGCGCCGTGCGGCCCGAGTTCGAGATCCGGCCGCTCATCTACGGCCTGCCCGATTACGCGGCAGAGAACTTTGTCCGCACCGATCTGGGCTACAACCGCGGCCGCCCGCTGTTTGCCACGGTGGGCTCCTTTGAGCGCCGCAAGGGCCACGATATCTTCTGCAAGGCCATCCGCCTGCTGCCGCCCGAGGTACGGGAGAAGGCCTCCTTCCTCTTTGTGGGCCAGGCCGCTGACAAGGAGATGATGGACTCCGTCCGCGCCCTGACCGCAGACTACCCGGAAAACGTGTACTACTGCAAGCGGCTCACCCGTGACGAGATCAAGAGCCTGATGGAGCAGTGCACCGGTTTGGTCTGTGCTTCCCGCGATGATCCCATGCCCACCTTTGTCACCGAGGGTCTGATCTTCGGCAAGCCGTCCATCGTATCGGAGCACACCGGCACCGCCGGGCTCATCTCCGAGGGGCGGAACGGCTTCGTTTACCACAACGACGACCCGCAGCAGCTGGCTGTCCTGCTGGAGCACGCCATTGAACACCCGGAAGAGCTGGCTTCCATGCGGACAGAATGCCGTAAAATGTACGAGCAGTATTATTCCAAGGAAGCTTTTGAGCAGACGCTCCGGGCTGCTGTGGAAGATCTGACAGCGAAAAAGTAACACAGAACCTCTCCGTCATTGCTTCGCAATGCCACCTCTCCTACTAGGGGCAACAGCAACAGCCGCCGCCAGTGGCGGATAAAGGGCGTTGCTGTTGGGGCCGCGGCCAGCAAGACACAAGTGTTGTTTCCAACACGAAGTGGATGCTGGGAGCCGCAACCCGAACCTGGCGAACGAAGTAAGCCTGAGAGGTTCTTTTTTATCATATCCCACAAAGTGACGAGAAAAATTTTGTTTCAGTTCACAAAAACAAGGTTCCGCTGTGTTATACTGCAAGCAGTATCGTGAAAGGAGCCTTGTCCCATGGAACAGACCAACACCCCCCAGCAGCCCTCCCGCAAAAAGGCGATCCTTTCTCTGCTGGTGCTGCTGGCGCTGACCTGTGTAGTGGTTTTCATCTTCAGCAGCCACTGGGCCGAGATCTCGACCGCGCTGACCCAGCTCTCCTTCTGGCAGGTGCTGCTGGTGCTGGCCATCGGCCTGACATACCCCCTGCTTGAGGGAATCGTCTGCTGGCTCATCATCCGCTGCCGCCTGCCGGGCTTCACCCTGCGGCGCGGCATGGATGCCGCCTTTGTGGGCATCTTTGGCAACGTGGTCGGCCTGGGTGCCGGGGCTGTGCCCATGGAGTCCTACTATCTCTACCATTGCGGCCTGCCGCTGGGCCCCGGTGTGGGCCTGATGACCCTGCAATATGTATTCCACAAGACTACCGTTCTGCTCTATGCCACTGTGATGCTCCTGCTGCAGCACCGGTGGCTCGCCGCCAACACCTCCGGCGTGATGCACTATCTGCCCGCCGCCTACTGCGTGGTGGCGCTGGTCATCGTGACGCTGGTGCTGCTCTGTGTCTCGCCGCTGGTGCAGCGGCTGGCCCGCTGGGCCATGGGCTTTCTGCCCAAAACAGAACCGTGGCAGACCCGCCGGGAAAAGTGGCTGGAGCAGCTGGACACTCTGGCCACCGAGAGCCGCCTCCTGCTGGCCGACAAAGGCCGCTGTGCCCGTATCCTTGCCGTGCAGACCCTCAAGCTGTTTCTGATGTTCACCCTGCCGTGGTTCTGCATCCGCTTCATGGGGCTTTCCTGCGGGCTGAGCTTCTGGCAGGTACAGCTGCTCACCAGCCTGATGCTCTTCCTTTCCAACGCCCTGCCCAATGTGGCAGGCATGGGCTCCATTGAAACAGCCTTTCTGCTGGTGTTCAGCAGCTTTATGACCAGCGGCGAAGCCATGAGCACCCTGATGCTCTTCCGCATCGCAAGCTACTATTTTGTGTTTGCCGCCAGCGCCGCAGGCACTTTTGCGGCGCAGAAGCATCTGGAGAACAGTTGACATCCTGCGCGTTCCGGCACTATAATGAGAGCGTACTCTTTGAAGATCTCTGGCCGCCTGCTGTGCGGCCTACCAAAGGAGAACGCCTTATGGAAAACAAAAGTCTCCGTTTTTATGCCATCATGGCCCTCTGGGTCGTGTTGTTCGTGCTGTTGTTCGTTTCCAACCGCCGCGTTGACCTGAAAACTGACATCAATAAAAGCACTTCCGTCTCCGTCAGCGTGGAGGATACCGTCAGCCTGAGCCCCTCTGTGGTTACCACCCGCGCCTATTCTGCGGGCGATGACACCTATCAGGCATTTTTCGAGATCCTGCAAAACGCGAGTTGCTACCAAAAATTCAGCCAGAATGCCCGCTCCTACTCCCACGACTACGAAGCGCATTCCATCACCCTGCGCTTTGCAGACGATGCCAGCCAGAACCTGCTTTTCACCGTCTATTCGGACGGAGTCTGCCAGGTAAACGGAAAGTTCGTCTTCCTCCGCTCCCCCGATGGAAACGCGGAGGCGATCTACCAGCTGCTGCGGGATGCGGTGGTGTAAAGAATGTTGTCCGCTCCCCGGGGTGTGGCTGACAAACGACCGGGACAAAACAAAAATCGGGGCACTCAGGTGGTCAAGCTGAGTGTCCCGTTTTTGTTTTCATCTGCGCACAGTGCCGTACCAGAGCCCTGTGTGCCGCGCAGCGGATGCAGAGCAAACCAGAATGCTGCATCCTGCCAAGAAAAAGAGAGTATGGAATGGAGGAATGGAACGGAGCGCTTGCAGACGCTCCGTTTTTTGGTGCATCGTGGTTAGAGTTAGCTAACCGCCGCTGCGAGAACAGAATACCATAGATGGTTAGTCTTGTCAACCCTCAATTTGCATTTTTTCCCGAAAAAGGTGTCGCCGGGGTTTTAGCTTTTTTTCTACATTCTGCCCAAAGAATCCCCCTTGCTTTGGAAGAAAACCCACTTGTTTTCTATTGCTTTTTAAAGTGGTTCTTGTTATTATAGTAGCGCAAGATTTTGTGGGCAAGCTTTCATTTTTGTCTACACCTTGTAGTTGGAACTGCTGCAGACGGCAGTTCAAGACCGTTTCGCCCCCAGAAAGCCGCCTATACAGTGCGGTTTTTCAAAGGCTCAATAGTTAGAATGCGCTAACCCGCGCATGGAATGGAGCAAGGAGGTTCCAATGATCAATTTTGAACAGTGGGAAGGCTTTGAGGGCCGCATCTGGAAAGAGGAAGTCAATGTCCGCGACTTCATCCAGAAGAACTACACCCCGTACGACGGCGACGAAAGCTTTCTGGCTGGCCCCACCGAGGCGACCGATAAGCTGTGGGGTGCCCTGCAGAAGCTGCAGAAGGAAGAGCGCGCCAAGGGCGGCGTGCTGGACATGGAGACCGAAGTCGTCAGCAGCCTGACCGCTTACGGCCCCGGCTATATCAACGAAGCCGATAAAGATCTTGAGCAAATTGTAGGCTTGCAAACAGATAAGCCCCTCAAACGCGCATTTATGCCCTTCGGCGGCATCAAAATGGCTGAGCAGGCTTGCACAACCTATGGCTATACTCCAAATCCGGAGCTTCACAAGATTTTCACCGAGTATTCAAGAACACATAACCAAGCTGTTTTTGATGCTTACACTCCCGAGATGATGAAGGCCCGCCACAATAAGATTATCACCGGTCTTCCGGATACTTACGGCCGCGGCAGAATCGTAGGCGACTATCGCCGTGTTGCTCTTTACGGTGTTGACTTCCTTATTGAAGATAAACTTAAAGATTTCGCAAACTGCGGCGACGGCACTATGACGGATGATGTTATCCGCCTTCGCGAGGAAATCAAGCTTCAGGTAAACGCTCTTAAAGATATGAAAAAAATGGCAGAAAGCTACGGCTTTGATATTTCCGAGCCCGCAGCAAACGCCAAGGAAGCCGCTCAGTGGCTCTATTTCGGCTATCTTGCAGCTATCAAAACTCAAAACGGTGCTGCAATGAGCGTCGGCAGAATTTCCACCTTCCTTGATATCTACTTCCAGCGTGATATCGAAGCAGGTGTGCTTACCGAAAGCGAAGCTCAGGAAATTATCGACCATATGGTTATGAAATTCCGCATGGTTAAATTCGCTCGTATACCTTCTTATAATCAGCTCTTCAGCGGCGACCCGGTTTGGGCTACCCTTGAAGTTGCAGGTATCGGTATGGACGGTCGCTCCATGGTTACAAAAACCGACTATCGCTTCCTCCACACTCTTGAAAACATGGGTCCCTCTCCCGAGCCGAACCTCACTGTACTTTATTCCAGCGCTCTTCCTGAAAACTTCAAGAAGTATGCTGCTGCAATTTCTATTCGCACAAGCTCTATTCAGTATGAAAATGACGATGTCATGAAGCCGGTTTGGGGCGATGACTATTCAATCTGCTGCTGCGTATCGGCAACAGAGACAGGTAAAGAGATGCAGTTCTTCGGAGCACGTGCAAACCTTGCTAAGTGTCTGTTATACGCAATCAACGGTGGTATTGATGAGAAGAACAAAGTTCAGGTAGGACCTGCTTACCGACCAATCACATCGGAATATCTTGACTTCGATGAGGTGATGGAAAGATATGACGAGATGATGGAGTGGTTAAGCAAGCTGTATGTTGATACACTGAACATGATCCACTATATGCATGACAAATATTACTATGAGTCAGCACAGATGGCACTGATCGATACAGATGTAAAACGTTCTTTCGCAACTGGTATCGCAGGATTCTCTCATGTAGTAGATTCCCTTTGCGCTATCAAATATGCAAAGGTTAAACCAATCCGTGACGAAGACGGAATTACAACTGACTTTGAGATCGAGGGAGACTTCCCAAGATATGGTAACGATGATGACCGTGCAGATGACATGGCAATCTGGCTTCTGAAGACATTTATGCACAAGCTGAACAAATGCCACACTTACAGAAATTCTGTACCGACGACATCTATCCTTACAATTACTTCTAACGTTGTATATGGTAAAGCAACAGGATCTCTTCCGGATGGAAGAAAAGGTGGCGAGCCGTTATCACCAGGTGCTAACCCGTCATACGGCGCAGAGAAGAGCGGTTTGTTAGCTTCACTGAACTCCGTAGCTAAACTTCCATATGAGCTGGCACTGGATGGTATTTCCAATACACAGACAATCAGTCCGAGCGCACTTGGACACAGCGATGATGAAAGAAAAGAAAACCTTGTACATGTTATGGATGGATACTTCGACCGCGGAGCACATCATCTGAATGTCAATGTATTTGGTGTAGACAAACTGCGTGATGCTATGGAACATCCGGAGAAACCGGAATACGCAAACTTTACAATCCGTGTATCCGGATACGCTGTTAAGTTCATTGACCTGACACGTGAGCAGCAGTTAGACGTAATCGCAAGAACATGCCACGAGCAGATGTAGTCTGAACATTTGATTTGAAAAATACTAAAGGAGCAAAACAATGACGAAAGGATATATCCATTCTCTGGAAAGTTTTGGCTCCGTTGACGGACCGGGTGTACGGTATGTGATCTTTTTATCTGGCTGCGCAATGCGCTGTCAGTTCTGTCACAATCCGGACACTTGGAATATGCAGGCAGGAACGCCTTACACAGCAGATGAACTGCTTGAAAAAGCATTGAGATACCGCTCTTACTGGGGAAGTAAGGGCGGTATTACCGTCAGTGGAGGAGAACCACTCCTGCAGATTGATTTTCTGCTGGAGCTGTTTACAAAAGCGAAAGAAAAAGGAGTTCACACAACTCTAGATACCTGTGGTAATCCATTTACAAGAGAAGAACCATTCTTTTCTAAATTTGAAAAGCTGATGGAAGTAACAGATCTTGTAATGTTAGATATTAAGCATATGGATGAGGAGCAGCATGTGCTTCTGACCGGACAGAAGAATGACAACATTCTTGATATGGCAAAATACCTGTCGGATACAGGTAAATCTATGTGGATTCGTCATGTACTGGTGCCGGAAAGAAGTGACAGGGACGACTATTTATGGAAACTGCATGATTTCATAGAGAAACTTGATCACGTAGAACGTGTGGAAGTGCTTCCATATCATACGTTGGGAGTATACAAGTGGAAAGAACTTGGTATCCCTTACGGACTGGAAGGCATCGAACCTCCGACGCAGGAAAGAATTCAGAATGCGAATGAGATTCTGAAGACTGCATCATATTTATAAAAGTATATGAAAATACTGGAATGTGCCAAGGCACATTCTTTTTTTGTGATGAGGAAAATGCTGTGACAAATGGCAGCTATGGAGCTATCCGGGAAAACATGATATAATAAGAAGAAAAATGATAAGGGAGGATTTGGATATGGTGAATTATTCGGAAGATCCAAACAGACAGTATCATATACAGGTCGCACCCGGTGAAGTTGGAAAGTATGTTATTCTTCCGGGAGATCCAAAACGCTGTAAGAAGATTGCAGAACATCTGGATGATGCAAAACTGGTTGCAGACAGCCGGGAGTTTGTAACTTATACCGGAACACTGAACGGAGTAAAGGTCAGTGTCACATCTACCGGAATTGGAGGTCCTTCGGCGGCAATTGCTCTGGAGGAATTAGTAAAGGCAGGAGCAGATACATTCATCCGTGTCGGTACAAGCGGAGGAATTGATCTTTCCGTAAAAAGCGGAGATCTGGTTATTGCAACCGGAGCAGTCCGCATGGAAGGAACAAGTAAAGAATATGCGCCGATAGAATATCCTGCTGTAGCAGATATAGAAGTCGTGAATGCATTAATCGGAGCGGCGAAGGAGATGTGCGTTCCCTATCATGCCGGGGTAGTGGAAAGTAAAGATTCCTTTTACGGACAGCATACACCGGAGAGCAAACCGGTAAGCTATGAGCTGCTGAACAAATGGGAAGCATGGAAGAGAATGGGTTGCCTTGCGTCTGAGATGGAATCTGCTGCATTATATATAGTAGGAAGTTATCTTCGCGTGCGGATAGGAACCGTGCTTTTGGTGATGGCAAACCAGGAACGCGCAAAAGAAGGTCTGGACAATCCGGTAGTTCATGATACGGAACTTCCAATAAAAACTGCGGTTGAGGCAATCCGTAGCCTGATAAGAGAAGATCGGAAAAAACAGAAAATATAAGGAAGGAGCGACAGATGGACAGTATACAACAACTGATCAGAGAAGCTTTTTCTGCGCTTGAATATGCCTATGTACCGTATTCGGGATTTAAAGTCGGTGCGGCGCTTCTTACAGAGAGTGGAAAAATCTACACCGGATGTAATATTGAAAATGCGGCATACACACCGACAAACTGTGCAGAAAGAACAGCATTTTTTAAGGCAGTAAGTGAAGGCGTGAAGGAATTCGATGCAATCTGTATCGTAGGAGGAAAAGACGGAGTTCTGACAGAATATGCACCGCCGTGTGGAGTGTGTAGACAGGTGATGATGGAATTCTGTGATCCGGATCATTTTGAGGTGATTTTAGGAGATGGTGAAAATGATATCACATATTTATTAAGGGATTTGCTGCCAAAAGGATTTGGGCCAGAAAATATAAAATAGTGTAAGCAAAACAAATAATATTGCGCAAGAGTAGGACAAGATAGAAAAACAGGATTTACAGGAAACGCAGAGAGATGATGAAAAGAGAGGAGAAGA
>OLOJ01001292.1_pt1 | contig 23720 bp, 24 predicted proteins | sample 1672251 | NCBI WGS metagenome assembly OLOJ01 (sample SAMEA3136664, study PRJEB25190) | human gut metagenome | biome: human gut; feature: human-associated habitat; material: faeces | place: Austria | collected 2013 | reverse complement strand
AAGAAAAACAGGAGGACGGATCCATTGATGCAAATTCAGGGACTTCAAAAGCTGACGCTGCTGGATTATCCAGGGCGGACGGCCTGTACGGTGTTTTTGTCTGGCTGCAATTTTCGCTGCCCGTTCTGCCAAAACAGCGGTTTGATAACAGGTCCTATACCGGGAATAATCCCAGAAGACGAATTCTTTTCTTTTTTGAGCAAACGGAGAGGATTACTGGACGGGGTATGTATTACCGGCGGTGAGCCGTTGTTGCGGCCGGATCTGGCAGAATTTTTGAACCGAATCAAAGCCTTGGGCTATCCGGTCAAACTGGATACCAACGGGAACCACCCAAAGCAGTTGATTAGCTTATGGAAAAAAGGACTGATTGATTATGTCGCTATGGATATCAAAAACTGCCCTGAGCGATATGCAGAAACGGCAGGTATTGCAGAATTAAGCCTTGCTGCTGTTCAAGAGAGTGTGGAATGGCTGCTTTCCGGACTGATAGAATATGAATTTCGCACTACAATTGTCCGGCAGTTCCATAATGATAAGGACATGATACGAATTGGCCAGTGGATTCGTGGCGCAAAGCAATATTATCTTCAGGGATTTGTGAAGAGCAGCAGGGTTCTAACTTCTGGGCTTGAACCTTATTCCAGAGATGAATTGGAACGGCTCTTAAGCCTAGTCCAACCCTATGTTGCAGCTGTAGAATTGAGAGGCTGTTGACCGCAATGCCGCAGCCACTAAATAGCACTGCGGGCTGAGTGATTTTTTGAAAATACTGTCTCATTGGAGAAGAAAGGGAAGAGAAAATATGTATCAAGTCATTAAACGAGATGGCGCCGCTGGACAGTTTGAGATTAAAAAAATCTGTGACGCCATTACAAAGGCTTTTCAGGCGCTGAATAAACAGTACGATCCGAGCGTCATCCAACTGCTTGCCTTGCGTGTAGCCGCACATTTTGAACCAAAAATCAAAGATAGCTGTATTACTGTGGAAGATATCCAGGACAGCGTAGAGGCGGTTCTATCTGAAGCGGGGTTTGCTGATGTATCCAAGGCATATATTTTGTATCGCAAACAGCGGGAGAAACTTCGAAACGTAAATTCCACCTTGTTGAACTATAAAGACCTGGTTAACGATTATTTACAAATCAACGATTGGCGCGTGAAGGAGAACGCCACTGTAACCTATTCAGTGGGCGGTCTGATTTTAAGCAACAGTGGTGCTATCACTGCAAATTACTGGCTCAGCGAAATCTACGATGCAGAGGTGGCAGAAGCACATCGAAATGCTGAAATCCACCTGCACGACCTGTCTATGCTGACTGGTTATTGCGCCGGTTGGTCGCTGAAGCAGTTGATTCAGGAAGGTCTGGGCGGTGTGCCTGGAAAAATCACGTCTGCTCCTGCCAAACATCTGTCCACCCTTTGTAACCAGATGGTGAATTTCCTCGGTATCATGCAAAACGAATGGGCTGGTGCGCAGGCTTTTTCGTCCTTTGATACCTATCTGGCGCCGTTTATCAAGGTAGACAATCTGACGCAGGATGAAGTCAAACAGTGTGTACAGTCATTTGTTTACGGGGTTAACACGCCGAGTCGTTGGGGAACACAGGCGCCGTTTTCCAACATTACCCTGGATTGGACTGTGCCGGAGGATCTTGCGGAACTGCCAGCCATTGTGGGCGGCAAAGAAATGGATTTCACCTATGGAGAATGCCGAAAAGAAATGGATATGGTCAACAAGGCGTTTGTTGAGATTATGATTGAGGGAGACGCCAATGGCCGAGGCTTCCAGTATCCAATCCCGACTTATTCCATTACCCGAGATTTTGACTGGAGCGAAACGAAAAACAATAAGCTTTTATTTGAAATGACTGCGAAGTTTGGAACGCCGTATTTTTCTAATTATATCAACAGTGATATGGAGCCCTCAGATATACGCAGTATGTGCTGCCGGCTGCGGCTTGATCTCCGAGAATTACGAAAAAAATCAGGCGGTTTCTTTGGCGCGGGAGAATCTACGGGCAGTGTGGGTGTAGTAACAATTAACCTACCCCGAATCGCCTATCTAGCGGAAAACGAACAGGACTTTTATGCCCGATTGGATAAGTTAATGGACATTGCCGCACGAAGCCTGAAGACTAAGCGAACGGTAATTACTAAGCTGCTGGAAAATGGGTTGTATCCCTATACCAAGAGATATCTGGGAAGCTTTGAGAACCATTTTTCCACCATTGGGCTGATCGGTATGAACGAGGCTGGTCTAAATGCAAAGTGGCTTCGGCACGATTTGACCCATTGGGATGCTCAGAAATTTGCCAATGATGTGCTCAACCATATGCGCAATCGACTCAGTGATTATCAAGAACAGTATGGGGATTTGTATAACCTGGAGGCGACACCGGCAGAATCTACGACCTATCGTTTTGCCAAACATGACAAAGAGCAATTCCCGGATATCATTACCGCAAATGAGAATGGAACACCCTACTATACAAATTCATCTCATTTACCAGTGGGCTACACAGAAGATCTTTTTTCTGCACTCGACATTCAAAATGAGCTGCAGGTTCTTTATACATCGGGCACAGTGTTTCATGTCTTCTTAGGTGAGAAACTCCCGGACTGGAAAGCGGCGGCAAATCTGGTGAGAAAGATTGCTGAAAACTACAAGCTCCCATATTATACGATATCACCGACTTATTCAATTTGTAAAAATCACGGTTATATAACTGGGGAAGTATATGCTTGTCCGGACTGCGGGGAAACAACGGAAATATACAGTCGTATTACTGGATACTATCGACCTGTAAAAAATTGGAACGATGGAAAAACGCAGGAGTTCAAGGACCGTAAAGTCTACGACCTGAACCATTCTACACTGCGGCATGATGAAGAAGCAAAAAATATTGCTTCTGACAATACGGGAATACCGTCAGAGGAAAATGGCTTAGTCAAACTAGTTACAACAAAAACCTGTCCACTTTGCCAGCAGGCGGAGAAGATGCTGCAGGCAGCAGGGCTTAGGTATGAAAAGATTTTAGCAGAAGAAAATCAAGAATTGGTGGAGCAGTATGGGATATGCCGGGCGCCTACCTTGGTAGTAGTGGCAGAAGAAAAGGCAGTGTTGCTGCCGGGGCTAAGTGCAGTCAAACACTTTATAGATACTCAGAAACATCGAATATAACAGAGTACAAAATCCCCTGTGGAATAATGAACAGGTCCAGTAAAAACGGACAATAAACAAAATCCCCCTGTGTAGGAAAATAGACTACACAGGGGGATTTTATGAAGAAACGAAAATATTAACACACAACAAATGTTAGAGGCGATCCAAGAAATGTTGGGACAGAGGATGAGCCAGCGGGAAGTAGAAAAATACTGGGACTTACGGTGTATAGACCAGTATATCAACTACTGAAAAGGGAACGGAAAAAGTGTATACGGTCTTTGTCGGTCTCCATTGCTACAATTTCCCAACTATTAGAGTTACAAATATCAAAAATCTTTTTCTTAACAGCGTTAGTAACGCCGCTATTTGGTAGCTGATTTCCATATTTTTGTAACCAATACAGATATGTACCTTTAGATTATATTTACGCTTATTGTGACGATTATATCTGTTATCCACAATATCCTCCCTCTCGTTTGACTTTTACTAATTATTTGTTATAAAAATATATTGAGTATGGTAAATACCCGGTAAATCCGGTTCTTCCGACGCGGCAGTTTCGCCGAAGCTATGCTGGAAAGAGAAATCGTGACCGCTATATCGCGGCCCACCCATTGTGCGAGCAATGCAGGCAGGCCGGTAAGATCACCTCTGCCGAGAAAGTCCACCATATCCTGCCGCTATCCAAAGGTGGCACTCATGTGGAGAGCAATCTTATGACCCTATGCAAACGATGTCATTCTGAGATTATCGCCCGTAAAGGTGGTCGGTGGGGCTAAAATTTTTTTGGGAAATAAGGCAAATAGAGCTTGCAATCACACGGTGTTTCCGCTAAGATGTATCCACATCAGAGAAAGGCGGTATTATCATGAGAAGCGTAAGCAACTTGAAAGCCCGCGTACAGCGCGACGCAGAATTTTTCAAACACCTGCTTGCGGATGTACCCGCAAGGAAGGTGCTGGCTATGGCCCAGCAGAAATACCCCGAAGCCTCCATGTATGAGGGACGCACCAGGCGCATCTATTTTACGGCCAAGACGGATGGCTGGTTTCGCTGGGTGGAGCTGGTCGGCGGGCGGATTATGTTCCGCACGGTATACATCCCCAGCAAGGAGGACGAATAATTCTGGCTGTATGGAACATAAACAGGCAGAAAAATACCGCTACCCGGTCAAGAGTGGCGGCAGGTTTACTTGTTCAAGAAATCAGCGGGGAGAATGGCTGGAACTGCCGAATCGGCAAAATCTTTGATATTGCGGGTAAGGATGTAACTGGCCCCATTGCGCTCGGCCACAGCATCTACCACCGCATCCTCAAAATCCGGCATTGCCCGCATGAGGGCGGTGTGTATATCCATTCCCTGCACATCGGCAAAGCTCACAAGCTGGGCGAGTTGTTCAATCTGTTCCTTGGCCTGCTGAGCAGCCCCAAGGGATTTACGCAGCATATAGAAAATGTCGGTGGCGGTAAGTGCGGAGATCAGGCACTCGGCATCGTTTTCAATGGCCTTTCGCAGCGCTTGATAGGAATCTGCGAAGAATGGCTCCCGCTTTTGCAGGATGTCTAAGATTACGTTTGTGTCAATCAGGATTCTTATTGTCTGGCCAGCCGCTCCTCTCGTATGGTTTCTTCATCTATGGCGGAGTTCTTTGGAACAATCCCAACAAGGCTGTCCAGTACCGCCAGCTTGTTTACGGTAGGGCTGGTGAGCCGGGCAATGTTCTTGCCGTTTTTGGTAATGAATATGTCCTGCCTCATTGCCATTTCCAGATATTTGCCGAGGTTAGTCTTGAACTCAGTTGCGGTTACGATCATAATATGCGCCTCCTTCATGGTGTATAGTATGTTTTTCTGCATCTTCATTATACGCAAATCGAACGAAAATGTCGAGAAATAGCACGACAAATTTCGTTCGATATTTTTGCCGGAAGGGGATATGCAAATCTCTACAAATCGCACGACGGTCAGCGGGCGTGGGGTATATACCCCGCATTTTCAAAGAGAGGAGGCGGTGGCTATGGCAAACGGCCACGGAGGAGCCCGGATCGGCGCGGGCCAGAAGAAAAAGGCGCTGTCGGATAAGCTGGTCGAGGGCAATCCGGGCAAAAGAAATGGAGCTTGCCGATACTGCTGACCTCCAAGGAGAGAAAATGCCGCCGCCCCGCGACTATCTGGTGGCCCGGTAGAAAAACGGCAAGGAGCTTCTGGTGGTTGAGGTCTACGAGTGCACATGGGCTTGGATTTATGAGCGGTGCTGTGCCCATTTGATTCCCGCGCAGATATTGGAGCAGTACACCATGACAATCTCCCGCTCACCTGTATGAAATGTTGTTCCTTTAGACATGGCTTGTGGGGAATACAAGCCATTTTGCTCTTGAAAAGCTCAAAGCTGCACCTCTTTTCCAAGTAGGGGGCAAGCAGCGTTTCCATTGAGACCTGCAATTCCCCTGACAGCTTATATACCGTTTCCGCACTGCATTTTTCAAGCCGCGCTTTACCGTTTAAAATATCGCTCAGCGTTGAATAGGGAATGCAGCTGTTTTTGGATAAGCGGTATTTAGAAACCTTTTTGTTTTGCATAATGGTGTTGAGCGTCACGGAAATACTATTGATAACATCACGGTTGACCGTGATGTTATCAATAGTATTTCCGAATATGTGCCAATGTGTTTCTTCCGCTCCGTGAAAATCTTGTTGACAAATCACGTTGCTTATGTTAATATATCGCTGGTATATATCGGTGATATATTGAGGAGAGGAGGTAAAGTGTGGAACTGACAGATACACAAAAGCGCATTCTGGAGGTTGGAAAACGAGAGTTTTTGGAAAAAGGCTTTAAAGATGCTTCCCTGCGGGCCGTTGTCAAAGAAGCCGGTTTTACCCAAGGCGCCTTTTATGGGTATTACGACAGCAAGGAAGCATTGTTCGATGCCTTGGTATCCCCAGCGGCCGACGGATTGCTCAATCAATTCAAACAAGCACAGCAAGCGCATTATGAATTGATTCCAGAGGATAAAGCGGAACAGAGCCGGGATTTATCAACCAGTTACCTGAATTACTTTATCAATTACATCTACGATCATTTCGACGTGTTTAAGCTGGTGATTTGCTGCTCCGAAGGAACTCGGTACGCCAACTATGTTCATGAACTTGTGGAACTTGAAGTCAATCAGACGGAGGATTACTATCGGCAGCTCCGGCAGCTCGGTAAATTGGAGGGTACAGTCAGCCGGGATCTTCACCATATGATCACAAGCGCCTATTTTACCGCTGTTTTTGAAACAGTCGCCCATGACATGACCCGTGAACAGGCGATTGGTTATGTCAATGAGCTGGCAGTCTTTTTTAACTGTGGCTGGAACGGCCTTTTAAGGTTCAAATGAACCTTAAATTTTTGTACATAGGTTAGCTAAAACTAACCTAAAAAGGGAGTTGACTATGGAACAGAACAAGAAAAATAACGCGTTCGGCTGGATTCTGCGCTTTGCGGGACAATGCCGGGGATTGCTAACCGCTTCGGTATCGCTGGCTATACTAGGTTCTGCCTGCGGTGTCATACCCTACCTGGCGGTGACGCAAATCATTATCCGGCTCCTTAGCCGAAACTATGAACTGGTGCCGATTGGACTACTGGCGATCCTCGCACTGTTTGGTTATCTGGGTGGAACCTGGCTGAACACAGCCTCCACCATGCTGAGCCACCGATCAGCGTTTACGATCCTAAAAAATATCCGTATGGAGTTGACTGCAAAGCTTTCACGAGTACCAATGGGAACCATTTTGGACATGCCTTCCGGAAAGTTTAAGACGCTGTTGGTGGATACCGTAGAAAAACTGGAGCTTCCGCTGGCACACATGATCCCAGAGCTGACAGCCAATATCTTAATCCCAGTGCTGATGCTCCTGTATATGCTTGTACTGGACTGGAGGCTTGCCCTGATTTCTCTCATCACCATTCCCGTCGGACTGTTCTGCTATATGGGGATGATGAAGGACTACGAAAAGCGGTACAGCCGGGTTCTAACTGCGGGAAAGAACATGGATGCGGCGATTGTGGAGTATATCGGCGGCATCGAAGTCATCAAGGCGTTCAACCAGAGCAGTTCCTCCTATGGAAAATACGCCGACGCTGTAAAAGAGAATGAAGCGGCCAAGGCGGTATGGTTCAAGCAGACCAACGGATTTTATGTGGCGGGTATTTCCATCATGCCCTCCTGCCTGTTGGGGGTACTTCCCCTTGGAGCGTGGCTTTTTCAAGGAGGTAGTCTGGCTGCGCCTGTTTTTATTGCCTGCATCATTCTTGCGCTGGGGCTTGTGAAACCGCTCATTCAGGCGCTGCAATATACGGACAGCCTTGCTATGGTAGATTCCACCGTCCAGGAAATCGCTGGCATGCTGGAGGAAAAAGAGATGAAGCGCCCTCTGAAGCCGGTACCGTTGGAAAACAGTAATATCTCCTTTCGGGAAGTTTCCTTCGGCTACGGGGATAACGAAGTGCTGCACCAGATCAGCTTCGACGCAGCCCCCTGCGGTATGACCGCAATCGTGGGGCCGTCCGGTTCGGGCAAGTCTACGGTAGCGCGCCTGATCGCATCCTTCTGGGAGGCGGACAGCGGAGAAGTACAAATCGGAGGCGTAGATGTGCGCAGGCTGCCCCTGAATCAGGTGATGGACATAGTATCATATGTGTCGCAGGACAATTTCCTCTTCCATCTCTCTATAAAGGAAAACATTCGTATGGGCTGGCCGGACGCGTCAGACGAGGAAATCACAACCGCAGCGAAACAGGCAAGCTGCCATGATTTTATTACCGCGCTGCCCCAGGGCTACGACACCCTGGCGGGGGAGGGCGGGAGCAATCTGTCGGGTGGCGAACGACAGCGCATTGCGATTGCACGCGCAATTTTGAAGAACAGCCATGTGGTAATTTTGGATGAGGCCACAGCTTTCGCTGATGCAGAAAATGAAGCGATCATTCAAGCCTCCATCAACGAGCTGGTGCGGGGGAAAACTTTAATTGTAATCGCGCACCGCCTGTCCACCATTACAGCGGCGGATAAGATACTGGTGATGAACAACGGGCGTGTAGAAGCGGAAGGGACTCACGATGCGCTTTTGAAAGGCTGCCCGCTCTATCGGGAACTGTGGGAGGCGCATATCAGCGCGAAGGATACAAAGGAGGCGGCGTCCGTATGATTAAAATGATAAAGCGGATGCTGAAGTTTTCCAGCAGCAAGAGAAATGACCTGCTGGCCTCTTTCATATTCAGCCTTCTGGATTCTGTTTTTGAGATGCTGCCGATTATGGCGATTTTGACTGTCCTTTCCGCTCTTCTCACCGCAGCGGAGGGCGGTGCTATGGAAACATCAACTATTTGGATTTCATTGGGGATTATGATTGTCAGCATTGCAGGTCGCATTTTCTTTAACAACCTGTCCTGTGTCAAGCGGACCCTGGGCAGCTTTGCTATGTGCGCGCAGAAGCGGCTGGAGATTGGCGAGCATATGAAACGTGTCCCCATGGGATATTTCAGTGAGAACCGGCTGGGCGAAATCGCTGCCGCTGCGACTACCACGCTTGGGGACATTGAGAACAATGCGGTCACGGTATTGGAACGGGTGGCCGGAGGATTTATCCACGCCGTCGTGATTGGAGTCTGGCTGTTGTTTTATGAATGGCATATCGGTCTGCTGATGTTTGCGGGCCTTGCCGTGTCCATGCTGGTTTATGCCGGCATCCAAAGGGCGGCTAAACGTCTGTCTCCCAAAAGACAGGCCGCACAGGCAAATCTTGTGATCTGCTTTTTGGAATACATACAAGGCATGGGTGTCGTGAAAGCCTTCGGCTTGGGGGAGAGTTCCAGCAAGGCGGTCGATCAGGCGGTCCGTGAAAGCGCAAAAGCCAATATCGCTTTGGAGCGTACATTTTCCGCGCTGACCGGTGTTTATCAAACCGTACTCAGGGTGAGCAGAGCCGCTATTCTTGTTATCGCGCCTTATCTGCTTCTAGGCGGAGAGATTACGCCGGTTAAGTGCCTGCTCCTGCTGGTGTCCAGCTTTATGCTCTATTCCAGTGTGGAGCTGGTGGGCAGCATGGCGTCGGTCGCCCGAGTCATCGATGCCTCCCTGGACCGGATTGAAGCCATTATGGACACCCCCGTGCTGGATGAGCACGGCTCGGATCTTACCCCGGAACACTTTGATATTGAACTGCAGGATGTCTCTTTCGCCTATGGGCAGGAGGATGTGCTGCATCATATCACAATGACCATTCCGGAAAAGACAACCTGCGCCGTGGTCGGGCCCTCCGGCTCCGGCAAGACCACGCTGGTGAGCCTTATTGCGCGCTTCTGGGACGTGCGCGAGGGGAAAATCAGCATAGGCGGGCATGACGTGCGGGATTACGCCTGCGACAGCCTGTTAAAAAATTTTTCCATTGTTTTTCAGAATGTATACCTCTTTGAAGATACGGTGGAAAACAACATCAAGTTCGGCTGTCCGGAGGCGACGCATGAGCAAGTGGTGGAGGCGGCGAAAAAAGCCCAGTGCCATGATTTTATTTCAAAGCTGCCCGATGGCTATGAAACGCTGGTGGGAGAAGGGGGCGCCTCCCTCTCCGGCGGGGAAAAGCAGCGTATTTCCATCGCCCGCGCCATTCTGAAGGACGCCCCTATTATCATTTTAGATGAGGCAACCGCATCGGTGGACCCCGAAAACGAACGGGAGCTACAGTCTGCCATCTCTGAACTGACAAGGGATAAGACCATCATCATGATCGCCCACCGACTTTCCACTGTCCGGAATGCGGACCAAATTATTGTGCTGGAGCAGGGACGGATCGTACAGCAGGGAACGCATCATGAACTCATGAAACAGGACGGCCTGTACCGGCGGTTTGTAGGACTGCGGCAACAGGCATTAGGCTGGAAGCTGCAAGAATCAAAGAAATAAAGGAGAATCAAAAATGGAAAACGCAAAGAAATGGTCTGTAAAAGACGTTATTACACTGGTGCTGATGACTGTGCTGCTCATTGTCATTCAGCTGGGGATCAACATGGTCTGCATGGTAAATGATTTTGTCAGCATGGTTCTTTCCGTAGGCATTACCATGCTTGTCTGCGGGCCTGTCTATTTTTTGATGGTAAATCGTATCCGCAAGCGGTTTGTTTCTCTGGTATACATGACGCTGCTGGGCCTTGTCTTTCTGATGATGGGCAATTGGTTTTTGCTCCCATGGTTTATCGTGGTGGGAGTCCTTGCGGAAATCATCCTGTGGAAAGGGATTACGCCAAACCGTCTGACAGCCTCCTGGACGGTTTCCAGCCTGTTATACAACGGGGTAAACCTGCTTCCTGTTTGGTTTTTCTGGGATACCTATTACAGCTTTGCGATTGCCAGCGGTATGGAGCAAAGCTATATCGACGCTTATGTTCAGTATTATACAGCGCCGGGTTGGGTGATTTTTATCCTGATTTTTACCATGCTCTGCGGATTCCTGGGCAGCCTGATCGGACGGAAGCTGATTCAAAAGCATTTCCAAAAAGCGGGGGTTCTGTAAATGCGGGAAACAGCCTTATCCGTTCCGGTAAAAGCGTGGGCGGTGGCCTGCGCCATCCTCGGGGTATCGCTTACCGCAAACACCTTGCTTACTTTCCTTCTTGCGCTGCTTGCTTTCTGCCAGTTGCTATTTGAAAGGCGATGGCGGCTTTGCCTGACTTTCGGCGCTTTTTATCTGGTGCTGGTACTGCTATTGTATCTGATCCGCTTTCACGGCCTGCATATGGTGGTTTTCTCAGAGTTCTATGTGCTGATGTTTTACAATCTCATGCCGGTATTCCTGGCTGCGTGGAATCTTATTACCACGCCGCCGGGACAGCTTTCGGCCGCTCTGTCGAAAATCCATATCCCCACCCCGGTTATCTTAGGGCTGCTGGTGGTGTTTCGGTTTTTTCCAACCATGAAGGCAGAACTGAAGGGGGTTCGGCAGTCCATGAAGAACCGAAGGCTGACCGGACCAGTGCAGGTGCTCCGCCATCCTGCCGTTACCTGCGAATATGTATTGGTTCCTATGCTGCTGCGCTGCCTGCAGACCGCAGATCAGCTTTCCGTATCGGCGATAGCGCGGGGCGCCCAGGCGCCGGGGGTACGGGGAAGCTACTATGCCAGAAAAATGCATGCGGCTGATTTCCTCTGGCTGGGGATATGGACGATTGGAACCATCCTGTTTTTCATAATAGGAGGGATAAAGTGATCTGGTTTGAACATGTGAATTTTCAATATGCTGGCTCCGAAACAGGCGTGACCGATATTTGTCTGCATGTCCGAAAAGGTGAATGCGTAGTATTGACCGGCCCTTCGGGGAATGGAAAAACCACCTTAATCCGTCTGGTAAATGGTCTTGTTCCCGCTTTTTATACAGGCCGGTTTTCCGGCTGTATTCAGATTGATGGAAAGGACAGAAACAGTGAACCTCTTTGGAAGCGGGGAAAAACGGTAGGCAGTGTGTTTCAGGATCCGGGAAGCCAGTTTTTCTCCTCTGAAATGCCGGGAGAAGTTGCCTTCAGCTGTGAAAATTACGGCTTTCCCCATGAAAAAATCGTTCTTCAAACAGACGCCGCGATCAGAAGGTTTCATCTGGAGCACTTGCGCAGCCGTCCCCTCGACGTGCTATCCAGCGGGGAAAAGCAGCGTACAGCCGTGGCCTCTGTTTATGCCATGAATCCTCCCATTTATGTCTGCGACGAGCCTACCGCGAATCTGGATGGGAAAGGTATTGAAGAGCTGCGTGAGGTCCTGCAAAGCTTAAAGCAGGAGGGCTGCACGCTGTTGATTGCGGAACATAGGCTTTCCTGGATGATGGATTTGGCGGATCGGTTTGTGTATATCCGGGACGGAGCCACTCAGTGGGAGCGCACACCCGAACAAATGCGAAGGCTTTCCTCTGAAAGTCTGGAACAGCTGGAGCTTCGCGCTGTGCGGCAGTATAGGTCTACAAGGCTTTCCTCACCCACCGGCATAGGTACACCTATTCTTTACCTGCGGGGCCTTTCCTGCAAGCGAAGGAATCATACGATTTGGGAGAATTTAAACCTTGCGGCCTGGGCGGGGCAAATCATCGCTGTCACTGGACACAACGGGGCGGGAAAAACAACATTGGCAAAAATCGTCGCCGGCTTGGAACGCCCGTCCAAGGGTGGTATTTTCCTTCACGGCCGAAAAGCCAGCCCGGTGCAGAGACGGAAAAGCTGCTGGTACAGCTCCAACGACACAGGCACGCAATTCTTTACAAACAGCGTAACGGAAGAATTGCTTTTAGGAGTTTCCAGAACGGAGGAGCGTTTGGAGAAAGCCAGAAATCTGCTGAAGAGATTTGGACTTTACCCTTACAAAGACGCGCACCCGGCCGTTCTGTCCGGCGGACAGAAGCAGCGCCTTTCCATTGCCTGCGGGCTTTTATCCGGCAGGGAAGTTTTATTGTTTGACGAACCGACATCGGGGCTGGACGGCGGGAACATGCGAAAGATTGCTTCCGCGCTGGCAGAGGCCGCGGCCGGGGGCAAAACCATATTGGTAATCACCCATGACGAAGAGTTGATTCAAGCCTGCTGTGATTTCCGCTGGGAACTGATTGGATGAAAATTTTGAGAAAGGGAGGCGCCCTTATGCCTTTAACTTCTTCAATGGAGAACTATCTGAAGACGGTCTTTATCCTTTATCGGAAACAGGGTTATGCCCGCTGCGTAGATATTTCGGAATATATGGGCGTCACCATGCCGTCCGTAAGCCGGGCGGTAAAGGAACTGATAAAAGCAGATTACCTGATGAAAGAAGCAAACGGCACGCTTTCTCTGACCCTGGCAGGAGAAAAGATTGCCCAAAACGTCTATGAACGTCATTGCTTCTTTCGGGAAAAGTTGCTTGCGGCGGGCGTCGATCTTCAAACAGCAGAAAAGGAAGCATGCCGGATGGAACACGGCATCAGTGAGGAATCCTTTCGGAAGGTAAAAAAGGCACAGGAACCATGAAATGGAGAAAGGATAACGGAACGTGCAGTTTAACCAGTCAACAGATTATGCGATTCGGTTGATTCTTTGCTTAGCGAAAGAATCGAAAACCGTATCCTCGTCTAAACTGTCTACAGCCATCGGTGTATCCTCCCGGTATTTGCTCCAGATTAGTGCAAAGCTGCGTGATGCTGGGCTCATTGAAGTTACATACGGTGGAAACGGTGGATTTTGCCTGCTTCAACCTGCAAATAAAATTAGTCTATATGACATCGTTATTATAATGGAAGGGAGTATCGTTGATAAACCGTTTCCTGGGGATGCGTTAACGCAGGAAAAATTCAAAACGCTCAATGAAGCCTACAAATATATAGGAGAGGTCTTGAGCGATATTCTGAAAAGCATTACGATTGAGAATCTGTTTTCACGGTCTGTAGAGGAGTGGCATTTGGTGTCGTACCAAAGGAACAAAGAATAGAAAAGACAGGGTTCTCCATTCGCAAGAGAGCGGACAGTTTGACTGTTGGAAACTGTCAAATGTTTCTGAGCACGTTTTTTGCAGCAGTGAAATCTGTTGGATTTCAATAGTAAAACCTTGCTATATATTCTTGAAAAGAGAAACATACTGTGGATTTATTCTTTGAATATTTATAATTTTATTCTGACTATCTTGGATTAAAAGTAAACAAGAAAACAGCCGGGATAAATCATTAGTTTTTCCGGGCTGTTTATCTATATGGACAATCTTTGAACTCTTGATAGCCTGCCCATATTTATTTTATATTCAGCTATCGTCTTCCAAGTTTCCTAAACTCTCCTGGCAGCAGTCCGGTACTCTTTCGGAACAACTCAGCAAAACGGCTGGAGGTAGAATAGCCAACAGTTTGCGCAATTTGTCCAATAGACAAGTCGGTGCTGGTAAGAAGGTATTCCGCCTGGCTCATGCGGCGCTGTTGGATATACTCCGTAATGGTACATTCGTAGACTTTTTTGAAACTGCTCTTGAGTTTTGTGGTTCCCATACAGGCAATCTGAATCAGACGCTCCATTGGAATCTCCGCAGCATAATGGTCACTCAGATAAGTAGCAACTGTCTGGATGCGCTCAATGTCCTGAGCTGTCAGTTTCCCAGAGACCACTGGACGTTTTTTCTGATACTCTACCACCAGAGACAACGCTTCAGCTACCTTGCCTTCATAAAACAGTTTGGCGGCGATCCCATCTCCGCGGTAATTTTGGAGTTCTGTAAGAAGTCTCGACATTTCTGGAAAGTCTGTTGTCTGGTCAATCTTCCGAAACGCCTCCACCGGATTCCGATATTCATCCGGGTACTGCTTTTTGAGGTAATCCTCATAGTAAGCCGGCATGATCTCAACGCCAATGGAGCGAATGGGAATATTTTTGTGGATCAGTACCCGGTAGGGCGAATAGCCGCCAATATAGGTTTTGATACACCCGGCGGATAGCCGGCGGTATGGAGCCAATTCCTCGCCGGAGATGGAGTCATAGCGGGTAATACTCAGACACTCCGGAAGGGAGAATTCCAGGAGAGAGTCCTCATGAAAAGAAAAGTTATGGATTTTGATGTCGTATAAGTTCTTTTGTCCGTAGGTCCAATAGTACCCTTCTCCGACTTCTTCCGATAATTTCCAGCAGGTACCCAAAGTCCCATACTGCTGATTGTCCGGGTCTGGGATAAAGCCGTGTTCTTTTAACAACGGCGCATAGTATTGCTTAATAATTTCAGACATGGCAAAACAGCCAACCTCCTTTTTGCAACGATTGGACGAACTTTTGAAAGGAAAAGACGAATATCGTCGGAACCTATTGAATGTTGTTCGATACAAGCGTATTGTAATAAGCGATGGTTAGCAACATCTAACTAAACAATATCACAAACCATTTGTCAAGTCAAGACAAAGAAAGGCAGGAGAAAAAATGAGCAACTCAACAAATTCTATAAAAAGAGGGCTTACGGTAAAAGACCTGGTAACGACAGGCATTTTTACTGCATTGGTATTTGTTTTTGTACTGGTTGGAGGTCTATTTTTTGCCCCCAATCCGGTGCTTACATTCTTTATGCCGGCCGGGAGCGGTCTGCTTGCGGGGCCGGTTTTTCTGCTGATGATTGCAAAGGTTCAAAAAAGATGGAGTCTTTCTATCATGGGTGTTATTATCGGAATTATCTGGTTTGTTACGGGAATGCACTGGGCTTTTGCGCTGGGGTATCTGATCATGGCGGTAGTTGCCGATTTTGTTGCCGGTGCAGGACAGTATAAGAGCAAAAAATTCAACAGTCTTGCATATATCCTGTTCTCCCTGGGAGGCACTGGATCGTACATCGTTTTCTTTGCCGACCCCAACGGATGGGCACAGACTATGCTGGGCAACGGAACCGAACAAAGCTACATCGATACTATGCAGGCAACAGCCAACACCGGCATCTTGATTGCCATGTTTGCCGCCGCTATCATTACATCAGCAATCAGTGCCTTTGTAGGTTGCAAAATGCTCAAAAAGCAGTTTGAAAAGGCAGGCATCACGGCATGAGAGGTGAGCGCCAGAAGAAAGGGCTTTGGCTTGACCCACGGGCCAAGCTCTTTCTTATCCTGATATGTGTTTTGACGTCCATGTTCGCCCCTTCTCTTGCATATCAATTTGCGCTTGTTGTGCTGATTGCGGTATTGGGAACATTCTTCGGAAAATGGAAATATGTCATTAAGGCAGTGGGCTTCTATGCCGTAATCTGCGTTCTGACGGTCTGGATCATGGCTGAAATGACAGGAACGCTGCGAACAATGTTCATCGCCTTTTTAGGGCTGTTTCATAAAGTCTATGCCTGTGGAATGTTGGCAGGAATTGTGCTTTCCACAACAAAGGTGAATGAGTTTCTGTCTGCGATGAACCGTATCCATGCGCCGAAGAAATTGGTGATCCCATTGGCGGTCATGTTACGCTATATCCCGACGATCCAGGAGGATTGGCGATATATCAAGGATGCTATGCGTATGAGAGATGTCTCCCCTTCTTTTTGGGGTTTTCTGGCCCATCCGGGGATGACAGTAGAGTGTATTTATGTTCCCCTGATGATGACAGCTTCAAAAGCAGCGGATGAACTTTCTATTGCCTCAGTTACCCGTGGAATAGAAAATCCGCAACCCCGCACCTGTCTTGTTCAGATAAAATGCAGAGCTGCTGATTGGGTGATTATGACGGTTGCTGTTGTTTTTCTGATTTTTGAATTGTGTGTGAGGGGAGGTGTTATCGGTTGATCGAATTTGAAAATGTATCATTTTCTTATGATGGGCAGGAGCATGATGGCCTACAGAACATCAATCTGAAAATTGCAGATGGAGAATGTGTCCTGTTCTGTGGGCGCAGCGGGTGTGGCAAAACAACGATTACGCGCCTGGTCAATGGATTAATCCCACAGTTTTATTCAGGGAAACTTAATGGTCGTGTGCTGGTAGACAGTCGGGAAATCAGCAAATTCCCCATGTACCAGATTGCCGCAAAAGTTGGTTCGGTTTTTCAAAATCCGCGAACACAATTTTTTAACGTGGATACAGACAGCGAGATTGCCTTCGGCATTGAGAACGAGGCACGCCCTCCCCAGGAATTGATCGAGCGGGTGGAACAGACAACAGAGGATCTGCATATCCGGAAGCTGCGGAACCGGAACATTTTTGAGTTGTCCGGCGGTGAAAAGCAGAAAATCGCCTTTGCTTCTGTATACGCCATGAACCCCCAAATTTATCTGCTGGACGAACCATCTTCTAACCTGGATATGACTTCCATCCAGGAATTGAAGGAACACCTGCAGCTGATAAAAAAACAGGGAAAAACGGTTTTGATAGCGGAGCACCGGCTGTACTACCTGATGGAGTTGGTTGACCGGATTGTTTATCTGGAAAAAGGAGAAATCAAAGGGATTTATACTCCGGAAGAATTTCGGCAACTGTCGGAACATGAGCGTGAACACATGGGCCTGCGAGCTGTTGATCTGCAGGCGGTATTTCCGCCCAAAAACCACTCGCTTATACCCACCACGGTATTGGAACTGAGGAATGTGACGCTCCATTACAAGAAACGAACCATTTTACATGACATTGGACTATTCGCAGGCAAGGGTGAAGTGATTGGCGTGGTAGGCCATAACGGAGCCGGAAAGACTACATTTTCCCGCGCTCTCTGCGGGCTTCACAAGGAGTGCGATGGGCAATTTCTGTGGGAAGGCAAGCCAATGGAGCGCAAAACAAGGCTGAAACACTCCTATATGGTTATGCAGGATGTAAATTATGAACTTTTCGCTGACAGCGTGGAGGCAGAGTGTTCCTTTGGTATCCACAATCCAGATCAAACGCTGGTAAGTACGACTTTGGAGGAACTGGGGCTCGCCTCATACCGGGAGCGCCATCCAAACACGCTTTCCGGCGGTCAAAAACAACGGGTAGCAGTAGCTGTCAGCATGATCTGCGAGAAAGATATGCTGGTATTTGATGAACCGACCAGTGGCCTTGACTTTGACAGCATGACGCAGGTGGCGGGGCTGATCCGGCGGCTGTCTGAACTGGGAAAGGTCATTTTCATTGTTACCCACGATTTTGAATTTGTCTGCCGCACTTGCTCCCGTGTCCTGCATTTTGACGAGGGCGAGATGCCCGATGATATACCCGTTGTGATGGACGCCCTCCCGAAACTGAGAGAGCTGTTCTCTGTTTCAGTTGGAAAGGAGAGATAGTCTATGAAACAGAAGAAAACCAATCGTGTGGCCTTACTGCTCCACTGGGCCGGGGAGCAAAAGGTATGGCTGTTCCTGGCCGTGTTTCTGGCAATGGCCGGGGGGCTGTGCATTGTGGTACCCTATATTGAAATTTATCGGTTGATGGACGCTGCCTTTAGCGGAACCTGCACCGAAGAACTGGTGGTGCGGGTTGTGGCTGCTGTGGCCGCGGCGGTGGTGCTTCGCTTTGTGCTATTCGGGGCGTCTGGAGTGGTATCTCACAAAGGAGCCTACGGCGCGCTGTTCAAGGTTCGCTGCATGGTAGCGGAACACATGGCTAAGGTGCCGCTGGGGGCGCTGAACGAGCGGCGAACCGGCGACATCAAAACCGTACTGAATGAGGACATCGAGAAGCTGGAGCTGTTTCTGGCCCACAACCTGCCGGATCTGGTGTGCTATCTGGTGGGGCCGGTGGTGGTTTTTGCCTACCTGATGACCGTCAATATCCCGCTGGCTCTGATTTCCCTGGTGCCGCTGGTGCTTGCGGTCGTGGTGATGGCGGTCATGTTCCGCAATACGGATGACCTGATGGACCGGGCCAACCGTTCCATCACCGCGTTGAACTCGGTCATGATCGAGTATATCAGCGGCATGAAGCTCATCAAGGCATATAACATGGGAAGTAAATCCTTCCAGAAATTTTCAGCCTCCATCCATGAGGAAAACGCCATGTGGAACGAGACCTCCCGCCGCATGGGACCTCCCTACGCGGCCTTCGTGGTCATCATTGAGTGCGGGATGCTGCTCATGGTACCGCTGGGCGGGATGTTTTTCCTGAAAGGCTCCCTGACGGCCAGCGCGTTCCTGCTGTTCATTTACGTAGGGTCCATGTACCTGACGGAGATCCGTCCGCTGCAGGAGTTGGGAACTAATTTCGCCAATGTGCTGAACGCGGTTACTAAAGCGAAAGAAATTCTGGATGTTCCTATCTATGAGGGCGGCACGGATTTCCCTCAATGCCATGATATTGAATTGCGGAATGTACGGTTTTCCTACGATGGTAAAAACGATGTACTGCAAGGTGCCAATCTCAAGATTAAGGATGGAGAAAGGCTGGCCCTGGTGGGACAGTCCGGCGCCGGTAAGAGTACCATTATCGAGTTGATCTCCCGGTTCTATGATGTCCAGGAGGGGGAGGTGCTGATCGGCGGGAAAAATGTCAAGGAACTGGACTACGATACCATCTTGAGCAATGTGGCCATTGTGTTTCAAAAGACCTTTCTCACCCGCGATAGTGTATTGGAGAACATCCGTATGGGGAGCAGCGCCAGTCTGGAACAAGTGAGGGCCGCCGCAAAGGAAGCCCAGATCGACGACTCCATCATGTCTCTGCCGGATGGCTACGATACCAAAGTAGGAAGCTTCGGCTCTCGGTTTTCAGGCGGAGAGAAGCAGCGGATCGCCATCGCCCGCGCTATTCTGAAAAATGCTCCGGTCCTGATTTTAGATGAGGCCACCAGCGCCTCCGATCCGGAAAACCAGATGGAGATTGACAAGGCTATCCAAAATCTTTGTAAAGGCAAGACCGTCATTGTGGTTGCTCACCGCCTGAGCGCACTAAAAATGTGTGAGCGGGTCGCAGTGGTGGAGGATCACACCATCACCTGTGTCGGCACCCATGAGGAAGTCCGCAGGAATAACGCTTACTATCGGAAAGCCTGGGAAGACTACGAAAAGGCTCGGAACATCACCTATCAGTTGGAAGGAGGCGAGGAGAATGCGTGAGCACGATGTATTGAAAAAGAACCGCAATTTTTATATTGGCGTTGGAGGAACTGTTTTGGAGGGCCTGCTCTCCGGTAGCCTGTTCCTGTTGCTTTACTCGGTCATGCAGTTTTTGTGGGCGGGGCAGTTCGACATGAACCGGGTGCTGATACTGACCGGGGCGATTGCCGGCATCTTCCTGCTCCGTATCCTGATTTATAGCTATGGCTACACCAAAGCCCAGATTGGCGGCGCAGAAGTCAGCCAAAATATCCGGCTGTTTATGGGTGATCATCTCAAGCGTATTCCCCTGTCCCGGTTTACCCAGGGGCAGACCGGCGACTACATCAATACCATCACCAGTGATGTCAATAACTATGAAAAGATCCTGACGCACAAAATCGGGGACCTGGCGAAAAACTTTGCCTTGTCCATCATGCTGATTGTGTTTGTCATGGCGATCTATGTTCCTGCCGGGCTGATTCTGTTGGCGGCGGATCTGCTGCTGATTCCCGGTTTGTGGCTTTCCTTCCGCATGGTGAAGAAGTACGGTAAGGAAAAGAATGATATCTGCGCAGAGAATGTCAGCAGCATCGTAGAGTATGTATCCGGTATCCAGACCTTCCGGGCCTATGGCGTGGGCGGCTTGAAGAACAAGACGGTTATCAACGCTATGAGGGACTTCTGCCGCATCAGTTTTGTATATGAGGCCAGGGTGCTTCCTGTGGGAGCCGGGCTGGGCATCCTGATTTGGCTATCCTGTCCGCTGGTCATCTGGATCGCCTATGCACCGTGGGCAGCTGGGGCCATCGACACGGTTTCCTATCTGCTGGTCTGTATGCTGCCACTGTTTTGTTCCAAACTGGCCAACGCCATTTTTGTGGATCTCACCAGTTATAAAAATCTGATGATCTCCAAAGGGAAGATTTTAGGCGTAATGGATGAGCCGGAGGAAAACGGTAGTATGGAGACGCTGCGGACCGCTACCCATGAGATTGCCTTTGACCATGTGAACTTTGCCTATGTTCCCGGAGAGCCGGTGCTGAAGCAGGCGTCCTTTACGATACCAGATCGGAAGCTGACCGCCATTGTGGGCGATTCCGGCTCCGGCAAGTCTACCATCCTGAACCTGATTGCAAAATATTATGAGCCGACCGGCGGTACCATCTCTATCGGAGGGAGGCCCATCAACCATGTGGCGGCAGAACGTGTGCTGGAACAGGTTTCCATGGTAGACCAGGATGTGTTCCTCTTTGACGACACGATTCGGGACAACATCCGCCACGCCCGCCCTGACGCCTCAGACGCGGAGATTGAGGCAGCCTGCCGGGAGGCCAACTGTGACGGATTTATCCGCAGGATGGAAAAAGGTTACGACACCCCTACTGGAGAGAATGGCAATCTGCTTTCCGGTGGGGAGCGTCAGCGGTTGTCCATCGCCCGTGCCATTCTGAAAAACAGTCCTATCCTACTGCTGGACGAGGCCACGGCATCCCTGGATATTGAGAACGAACTGGCGGTCAAGCAGGCCATTGCCAATCTGCTCAAGGCGAAAAAGACCGTGGTGATGATTGCCCATACCCTTTCCATCGTCAAGAACGCGGATCAAATCCTTGTGGTGGCAGATGGAACGATCAAGGAGTCTGGTACCCACGAGGAGCTGCTGGCCAAGAACGGAAAATATGCGGCTATGTGGAACGCAGAACAGAAAATCACCGTATAGGAGGTGCTTATGAAAATGCTTCATGCGTCAGGCGAGGATTATCTGGAAGCTGTGTTGGTACTCCAAAAGGAAAAAGGAATGGTGCGGTCTGTGGATGTGGCTCGACATATAGGGGTATCTAAGCCAAGCGTGTGTGTAGCGGTCAACACGTTGAAGGAAGGCGGTTTTCTCACAATGGACGAAGATCATTTTCTTCATCTGACCGATATAGGCCGGGAAATTGCTGAGCAGATCTATGAGAAGCACTGCTTTTTTACAGAGCAGCTTATTGCAGCAGGAGTTGATTCCAAGACAGCGGAAGTCGATGCTTGTCGGATTGAACATGCCATTAGTAATGAATCTTTTCGAAGGTTAAAAGAAGCATTGGAACCGTGAATTTAAAGAAGGAGGGCATGGCATGAACTTGAATAGTTCAACAGATTATGCGATCCGAATAATTGTGTGTCTGGCAAAAGAAAGAAGATCCATGTCCTCTTCCAAACTGGGCGAGATGGTTGGCATCTCACCTCGTTATCTGCTTCAGATTGGAGCCAAGCTGCGGGAAGCGGGAATGATCGAAACAACTTACGGTCCTAATGGAGGATTGGTTCTGGTGAAACCAGCGCATGAAATTAGTCTGTATGATATTGTCACTGTAATGGAGGGAAAAAGCGTGATTTCCAAGGCTCATGAAATAACAACGACTTTTGAGAGTCTACATGCTGCCTATGGGAATGTGGAAGAAACGTGGGTACGCTCTTTGAAAGAGGTCACGATAGCGAGTCTCCTCTGATTAAAAATTGTAATAACCGAAAGCAGATATATTGAAAATACGATATATCTGCTTTTCATTTACGTGTCATTGGGTAGAAGCTACATACACACTTAAACAATAAGAAAGTGTATCGTTGAACGGCAATGGCACCCATTATGAAGTAAAATCTGAAGAAAGATATAGGAAAAACCGTGGTCTAATGAATAGGAATTATATATCGGCCTGGCAAATGTGTTATGAGCCCGATATAGATGTGCAGGGATTTATCAGCGAAGAATATAGTATGCAGATTCTTTGGCTGTAAATGGTCAGATTTTCTGGAGAATAATGGGGAAGTAGCATTCTGCCTCTATTCAAAAAATGAGTTCTGTATTTATGGTCAGGTATGGGGAATAGAATATGAGAACAATAATTTCAACCAAACGGAACAAAATCGTCTAAATAGGATAGACAGATAAAGCAGCACCCAGTAAAATACACAGTGTGAGAGGGATGCTCAGCATCCTATTTTTTAACAAATAGAGTTAGCTGAATCTAACCAAAAGGAGAGAACACTATGTCTGAATTAGTCAAGAGCCGTGGAATGAGCGGCAAAGATGTCATTACCGTGGGGATTTTTTCCGCAATTTATTTTGTCATCAACTTTGCATTTATGCTTCTGGGCGGGCTGCACCCGCTGCTGTGGATCCTGATGCCGGGCTTTATCGCCCTGTTTACCGGCATCCCGTATCTTATGATGTGCGCCAAGGTGCAGAAAGTAGGCTCCGTCTTGCTGATGGGGCTTATTACGGGTCTCATTTACTATGTCACCGGGCAATTTACCATTGTAATCCTTGTATCTTTTGTTTTGGCCTGCGGCCTGGCGGAAATGACCCGCATCATCACCCATTATCGGAGCATGGTCGGCAACCTGGTATCCTTTGTACTGTTTTCTGTGGGTATGGTGGGCTCTCCACTGCCTATCTGGCTCATGCGTGAGGATTTCCTGCGGCAGATTACAGAACAGGGAATGCCGGCGGACTATGTGAATACCCTGGCAGCCCTCTCCTCCAACGGGATGCTGGTCGTTCTGTTCCTAGCCCCTGTTGTTGGAACGGTCATTGGCGGTATCCTTGCCCGCGCTATGTTCCGCAAGCATTTTGAAAAGGCCGGTCTGGTGTAAAATGGAGAATAAGAAAAAATCAATTTTTGATCCGAGAGCCGGATTGTGGATGCTTCTCGTTTCCAATATCATCGCCTTCAGTGACCATACTCTATGGGTGGAACTGGCGCTGATTGGCCTATTGCTGGCACTGATGATCGTCCACAGAAGATTTGCAATGGCGGTAAAATGGACTGTTGGATATTGCGCCCTGCTGGTCTTTCAACAAGTGATCCTGCCGGCGTCACCTATGATTATCTCTACCAGCTTTACCATTTTTGCTACCTATATCCGACGGATGTTTCCCTGCCTGATGACCGGATCGTTGATGCTGAAATGCACTCCTTTACGATACCTGATTGTGGGGTTACGACAGATACATATTCCTCAGAAGCTGATTGTGGCTATTTCCGTGACGCTGCGGTATTTTCCTGCCATCCGGGA
>OLOJ01001281.1_pt1 | contig 23865 bp, 19 predicted proteins | sample 1672251 | NCBI WGS metagenome assembly OLOJ01 (sample SAMEA3136664, study PRJEB25190) | human gut metagenome | biome: human gut; feature: human-associated habitat; material: faeces | place: Austria | collected 2013 | reverse complement strand
GAAGAAATTCGGCGTTTTTTGGTAAATGGGTATAAAAAATAATTTTCCATATTTGGGGAAATCCCCCAACTTTTCTTTGCTTTTTGTCGAAAATATGCTATAATGATATATTTGAACAGGAAAGGAAGTGGCTTTGCTTTGGGCGAAAATTCTACAGTTGACGGCGTTCGTGCCGTGGAGCTTTTCTATAGACCTATAAAAAATACCGACAGCGGCAGGGTCACTTTTTTGCAGTCGCAAACAAGGCTCAATTCTCCTGTTATGGGAACGCTCATGCCTGCGGATTATCTCCCTGTGGCTCAGCTTTCCGACCGATGTGTTAGCATTTTCAAGCTTGCTTTCGTTCAGCTTTTGCAGGCTTTGGGCAAGTTTCACGAAAGGGAAGTGGACGTTGATTGGGCAAGCGTGTTCATGCCTGCAAGATTTTTAAGGCAGACGGAAGCTCCGAGAATTGCGGCAGATTATTGCGATAAGTTTGGCGTGAAGTATGAGCGTGTCTGCTTCGAGTTGTCGCCTGATGTGCTTGATGAAGCTGACAGCACAGCGGCAGATAACGTGGCTCTTATGAGAAGACAGGGCTTTCATTTTCTGCTCACAGGCTTCGGCACTGAGGGCTTTAAAATGCTTAAGACCGCTGAGTTCAAGGTAGATAATATCATGCTTGACGGCTCGGTGGCTCAGGTTCTTGGTAAGAGCGACAGGTATGATACCTGCGTGAACTCTCTGCTGAATTTCGTTTTTGACCTTAATGCTGAGGTCATAGCTGACGGCATTACTGATGATAAGCAGGTGAAACAGCTCAGCGGTATGCAGTGCCTTTACTATTCGGGAGAAAATGCAGGAAAATATATTGCGGAAAGATACGTTCGCAATAGAAATGAGTAATAAACGGGTGATACGGTTTTGGACGGTAAAAATATAGATAAAAATACAAGAGTAGTCGATACCCTTGCACTTCGCAGGACCGCCAAGGAAGCTAAACGCTATGTGGTATTGATGAGATTGCTTAAAATACTTGCCATTATACTTATCGCTATCGTGGCGGCGGCTTATGCGGTGTCTTATTTTTACGACAAGTATGGTAGCTTTACAGTTAAGATAAGTAAGTATGATATGATAAATCAGGGGCTTACTCTTTCGGAAACTCCTGACTATACCACGAGCAATTCAAGGCTCAATGCGGATATCCTCTATGATATGACAAATATCAGTGGCGAAGATCTCCCTGATAATATCGACAAGATAAACGGCAGCCATAATGGCGAGGGGTATATAGCTTATACTTTCTATCTCATAAATTCCGGTAAAGACACACTTAGCTATGACAGCGAAATGACTATCGAGAACGTCACAAACGGTGTTGATGAAGCTATCAGAGTGGAGCTTTTCGTGAATGGAGAGAAAACTGTTTATGGTAAAACAAAGTCTGACGGCAGTGGTAAGGAAAGCGATTGCGACAAGGAGTTCGCCTCCTCTACTGAGGTCATGAAGGACCGACGTGAAAAGCTTGGTCCTGGTGAGAAAGACAAGTATACAGTGGTCATATGGCTTGAGGGAAATGACCCTGATTGTGTTGACAAAATAATCGGTGGCACAATGAAGCTTGGTATGAATTTCAAGATCGTTGAAACAACTTAAAGAATTAGAAGGGAGGAAGCCTCGGGTTTCCGAGGTTTTGAATTATGAAAAAAGCTTTGAAGATCGTTTTTAATGTTATCGCATGGGTGGTGCTTATCTTTGCACTGCTTATAACAATTCTCGTGTTCTCGTCTGATAAGAATAATGGTACGGCAAGTCTGCTGGGATATATCCCGCTCACAGTTGAATCTGACTCAATGAAGCCAACCTTCAAAAAAGGCGACCTTATTATCTCAAAGGAAATAGACGATATCAATTCTCTGAAAAAGGGCGACGTTATCACTTTCTGGACTCTTATAGAGGGCAAAAAGGTGAAGAATACCCACCGTATCGCAGAGGTACTCAATGATAACGGCTCTGTAGGCTTTATCACACGAGGCGATGCTAATAACGTAGATGATACATACACTGTTTATGCAGGTGATATAATCGGTCAGTGGAAAGGTGCAAAAATAGGCGGTTTTGGCAAGGTAATGGATTTTCTCAGAACAAAAACGGGATTTTTCATTTGCATACTTTTGCCGATAGCACTGTTTTTCCTCTTTGAGCTTTATAAGCTTATCGCAACCATAATCGAGATAAAGCGTCCTGCTATCACAGAGAGCGATGAGGAAGAAATAAAAAGACGTGCAGTTGAGGAATACCTTGCACAGCAGAAGAAAAAGGAAGAGGAAAATGCACAGCAGGAGAAAAATGACAAATAACTGCTGCTTGGGTGATACATTATGAATGGATTTCTGAAATGGTTTTTTGTTTTTATGTCGTCAATGCTTGCAGGCTTTGGGCAGATCTTCAAGGGTCTGTAGAACGGCATAAAACAGATCTTCAATATAAAAAACTACATAAGGATATTCAAGACCTACTCGGCAGACTTTGGTGCGCTGGGCTGGATACTTTCTGTGCTTGCAATTATCGTTGTTGTGGCTATCTTTGTGCTTATTATTTTTATGATAGTGCTTGCTGTGAGAAAGTACATAAGATTCAGACACTCTATCGTCAGCAACGAGGATCTTATCGAAGAAATATCTGACCTGCAGCGTCAGGTGGTCAAAATGACCAAGGAAAAAGATGAGATCATGGCAATGAAGGTGGCTCAGCTTGGGGTCTATGATAACACCGCTCTTGCAGAGGGTGAAACAAAGCTTGCAGAGGGCGAGCAGATGCCTGCACAGGGTGAAGTTCAAACCACTGTGGACGGCGTTGTTCAGACAGCAGATTGCCGTTTTTCAAAGCTTATCGAGGTGGACAATTTCTACAAGACATACGAGCCACCTGCTTACAATAATGACATCACCCTTAGCGGTATCTGCGAAGCATACAGAAACTTTGCCTGCTCAAGAATGCACCTTTATTATGACATAAAAACTATCCGACTTTTCATTGCAGGCATGGCGTCAACAAAGCTCATTATCCTGCAAGGTATCTCTGGTACAGGTAAAACATCATTGCCATATTCATTCGGTAAGTTCTTGCAGAAAGATACCACTATTGCTTCTGTTCAGCCGTCATGGCGTGACAGAACTGAGCTTTTCGGCTACTTCAACGAGTTCACGAAGAACTTTAATGAAACAGAAGTCCTCAAAAGAATTTATTCTTCTGAATACAATGACGATGTAAACTTCATACTCCTCGATGAGATGAACATTTCGAGAGTAGAATATTACTTTGCAGAAATGCTCTCAATTCTTGAAATGCCTGATCCTGCCGAGTGGGAGCTTGATCTTGTTCCTAACGTGTGGAGTACCGACCCTGTTCGCCTTGATAAGGGCAAGCTGCGTATTCCGCAGAACATTTGGTATATCGGTACTGCCAACAACGACGATTCCACGTTTACTATCTCAGATAAGGTATACGACCGTGCACAGCCTATCAATCTTGACGCAAAGGGAGTTGCCTTTGACGCACCTGACACGCCGCCTATGAATTTAAGCTTTGAACATCTTGATACACTTTTCAAGGAAGCTTTTCAAATGTATCCTGTTTCACAGGACAGTCTGAAAAAGATCCAGCAGCTTGACCTGTGGGTAATTGAAAAGCTGAGAGTGGCTTTCGGTAACCGTATACTTAAACAGATGAACTTGTTTGTTCCTGTATATGTTGCCTGCGGTGGAGATGAACTTGATGGCATTGACTATGTGCTTGCCACAAAGATATTCAGAAAATTTGAGTCGCTTAACTTGGCAATGCTAAGAGAAGAGCTGAAAGAACTTTGCACCTATATGCAGAAACTTTTTGGCAGAAACACTATGAAAGAATCTATAGCATATCTTGAAAGATTGCAAAAACTGTACTAAAATTTGTACTCATAAGCTTTGAGAGGAGGGACGGGCATGAGCGAATACAACGAACAGCGTGCTGCTTTTGACAAAGCTGTAAAGACGTTTGACGGCAATAATAGTTTTGCGGCAGCCCGTGCCTTGCTTCTTTCGGGCGAAAAAACTGTATCTTTTAATCGTAAGATAATCGAGAAGAATATAGATTCGTCCTGGCTCACAGAGATAGAAAAAGCTCTGCCACATCTTGATACGGTAATAAGAAATCCCAGAAACACCATTAAAGAAGTGGAAGAGATCGTGCCTATTGCTATGTCAAGGAAGATAACGGTAGAGTCCATAAAACATCTAGGACAGCACACCGATCTTATTCAGGATATCGACAAAAAGACTGGAAAGATAACTCCGTCAAAGATACTCAACATTCATAAAGAGGAAACTCTCGATACATATGAAAATAGATTTGTAAATACCCTTATCGACAGGCTATACATTTTTATAAATATAAGATACAATAAGCTTGTCCAGACCGCAGAGGCGCAGGAGGCTTATTCTTTTAATTACGATACTGTGGCTGACAGCGGCGACGGGAGAAAGGTCAACATTAGTTTTAAGATAGAAACTGTTGACAGTCTTGTTGGCGGCAGCAAGGATACTGACGTTTGGGCAAGGCTTGAAAGGGTCAAAAAGGCTATCGAGGGCTATAAAGGCTCAGTGCTTTGTACCACTCTTGGCAACGCTTTTATCAGACCGCCTGTTATGAGAACAAACGCTATCACTAAAAATGTGGACCTTATGGCGTGTCTTACCCTTTGGCAGTTTATCGAAAGCTACGATAAGGCAGGCTACGAGGTCAACGTTTCTGATACTGCACAAAGACCTGATGATTCTTATATCGAGGATATATATGGTCTGACCGCAATGAACTATATGCTTTTCCGCTCATATACCCATGGGGCAGACAAGTCGGAGGAGCTTAAAACTATAAATAGCAAGACCCTCGCACCAAAGGTTGTCAGGCGTTTTGATAAGCAGACGTCTGATAAATATGATGTCATAGTTGGCGAGGGCGGTCAGCAGAATACGGGAAAGAATACAGATATCGGTATGTCTGCCGAAGAGGCAGGAAACCTTACGGCAGAGATTGACCGTATAGTTGAGATAGAAAAGCAGTTTCTCAAAGACGAGGAAGACCGTAAGAGGGCTGAGGAGCTTGCGGCTGCAGAAGCTGAAAGAAAGCGTGCCGAGCAGGAGAAACTGGAGCGTCAGCGGCGTGAGGAAGAAGAGCGCGTAAGGCTGGAGCATGAGGAAGCTGAACGCAGACGATTGGAGCTTATCCAAAAACAGCAGGCGGAGCAGGCTGCAAGAGAAAAGGCGGAGCGTGAGGAACGTGAACGCCGTGAAAAAGAGGAAGAGATCAAGCATATCGCAAGACGCAAAAGGCAAATGGAAGAGCGTAAGCGCCGTGAAGAGGAGCAGCGTGTCCGTGAGGAAAGAGCTAGGATCCGAGAGGAGAAAAAGCTCGTCCGCAGCAGCCTTGGATCTGCTATGGATCAGCAGATCAGCACGAATGAAGAAGCCGTGTCTTCAAGCTTTGTGTCAGAGTATGAGTCCCCTGAGATCGCTGCAAAAAAGGCGAAAGAAGCACAACAGCAGCGTGAGCAGGAACGTCGTGAGCGTGAACGTGCTGAGCGTCTTAAAGCTGAACGTGAAAGCTTTGAAAATAAAAATATCAATGAGATATTTAAAGAATATTCCAAAAATCCATATTACATGGCAAAACGTGGCATAACATATGTTCTGGCTCACGCATTTGGGATCATACCTGTTGTGACGGATAATCCAGACTATATCAGAATGCTCAAAGTCAAGAAGGAAAAAGAACTGGCTGAGGCAGAGAGAAAACGTGCAGAGCGTGAAATTGAGATCATTTATGAAAAATATGCTCCGTATCTGAAATATGATGTAAAGAGGCGTATCAAAAACAGGCAGTTTAAAAAGAGAAAACGTCTTGAGCGAAAGAACAGACCGCCAAGACCATATATTCCGCCACAGCGCACCGCTGAGGAGCAGAAGGCTATCGACACTGAAATGAAACGTCTCTATAAGGAGTATCATGTTTCAGCAGTTGGCAGAATGGCAAGGCATTTGAAAGAGAAATATAGCAAACAATAACACGGAGGGAGAGTCGTTATCATCGGCAAGGCGTTGAGGATAGTAAAAATAGCTTTGACAATACTTGGCTCTGCTGTGTTTGCGGCACTGCTGAGTGTGACGGTGTACATAATGGTCTGCGGCTGTATCGGTAAAACAGCAAGCATTTTTGGCTACAGCGTACTGAAGGTCGTGAGTGGAAGTATGGAGCCGTCTATACATGAGGGTGACTATATTTACATCAAAAGGACGGATACTGACAGTTTAAAGGCAGGGGATATCATTTCGTTCTACTCTCAAGATGATAGTATTAAAGGCGAGATAAATACTCACAGGATATCTGAGGTTTTGAGCGACGGCACTTTTGTTACTAAAGGCGATGCTAACAAAATAGAGGACAGCGTGACGGTGCAAAAAGTCAGCATTATTGGAAAATACTATGGAAAGCTCAGATTTTTCAAGTGGCTTGGGTCTTTTGCATCGGGAAAAAAGTTGCTTATGATGTTGGTGATACTGCCGACGGTGTGCATGGCGGTGTATGAGGTAAAAACTATCGCAAAGATAAAGATATACTCAAGCCGTGAGGAAGCTTTGAAAGCGGCTGAGGAAGAAAAGGAAAAGCTTATGCGCGAGGCTGTTGAAAAGGAAGTTCAGCGGCTGAAAATGCAGGAAAACGAGAAAAAGGAGGCGAACAGCTTTGAATCAGGAAAAGATAATGAAGGCTAAAATGATAACGGCTATCGTTATTTGTATTGCGGCACTTGCAGGGCTGTTCGTTTTTATCGGGCTTTATATGGACAAGTCCGAGGAAGTCAGAAAGACTTACATTGCTAAGTATATGGAAAATCTGTCTTCCGCCTCTGAGGAGATAGACACTTATCTTGAAAGCGGCAAGGATCTTCCAACGAGATATAACATGATACTTTCGGACATGGGTGCGGCAAGGTCGCTGGTGTTTCTTATCGACGATTACACTGATGAGCAGAAGGCTATAAATGAGCTTCATTACTGCTTTGTGAAGTATCCCGAACAAATGCAGGGCAAGCTTGAGGACGTAAAAAAAGCACTTGACCATATCACCGAAAATCTTGACAAAGGCTATAGGGAAGTCAACGAGATAGTTGATTCGGTTGATAAAATGGGAAATTAATGCAAGGAGGACAATAACGTGAGCAGTAAAGGGCAGCTTAAAAGAGAAATAAAGAAATGCAGACTTACTATCGAGGAGATAGAGCGTAAGAGATCACGTTCACAATCAGCACTTGTTCAGGCAATTCTTTTGCAGGAAGAGCCTAACGAAATGGACGTTGAGTGGTTCAACAAATACACAGGCGAGATAACCGCTTGCAGAAACCACATGATAGAATTGCAGAAAGAGCTTGACTCGATGAAATAATGGAGGTCGCCAAAGTGGCTGAGCATAAAGTGATAGAGAAAGCAGACAGCGAGGAAGAAAAGAAGAAACGCAAACTGCTTATTATAAAAATAATACCAGTTGCAGTTCTGGCATTTATACTTATTGCGGTCAGCTTGGCTTGGTTTACCATTGATAAAGCCCTTGATCTTGATTCATTTGGAATGAAAAGCGTAGATTCGCCATTTGAACTGAAAACAGTAGGCAGTGCCAATGTGCTTAAAGCTGAGATACTTGACAGCAATGACTACTCTAAGGTGTCTGATGGGAGCAACATCACTTCTGACGAGAACAAAAAGATCTACTGGCTTCTTGATGAAGAAAGCGGTATGACGAATGGTATTAATCCTGGTAGTCATGGAAAGCTTACTTTTTATGTTGTCCCGAACCAGTCGGGGGAAATGGAGATACAGTTCAAGTTGAGTATCACGGGGTATGCAGAGAATAAAAACGAAGACGCTGTTTCTTATGAAAAGGTTACTGAAGAAGAAGTAACTAGATTTATGAATGGACATATCATGTTTTTTGAGAAATATGATGAGAACAATCACACATATTCCGATTTTCTTCATGATGAAACATTCACAAGGACGTTTAAAGATTGTAAAGTAGACGTTCCGCAGGAAGTGAACGTATATTGGGTGTGGCCGAACACGCTTGGTCAGGTACTAATGAAAAGCACAGATGAAAATCTGACAGAGAAAAATGTGCTGTTTGATGATGACAGTAAAGAACGTTTGAATTTTGCGGAATATATGAAGGGTAATTTAAGCTTGTTCTTGTCAGGTGATGCTGATAAAGAACAAAATAAAACAGTTGTTGAGAAAATACTTAATGGTGATAAATACAGCACAGCACAGTTATCATCACTAAGCTCCATGTATAATGACGCTGACGAAAAGATAGGTACAAAGGTGCAATATATCCTTGTTGAACTAAACGTATAGATAAGAATATTAACTTTGCACGGAGGCAGTTGAAAGTGAAAGCTAATAGAAATCAGAAAATTAATAGAATATGCCACAAGCTTTACAGCAAGTATCGCAAGAATGTTATTTCTTTAGTTACCGCTGCCGTATTGCTTGTCACGAGTATGCCGCTTGCAGACATTTCAGGTGTTGTGTCTAAAATGGTATCAACTGTCACCAATGCTATTACGGCTATGGCGGCAGATACATATACTGACATAACTAACGATATCAAAAGTGGCGTTTTTACGATACAGAATGCAGACGATTTTAAAAAGCTTCTTAATGCATTCCTGCTGACTATCAGAAAATCACTGTATTGTTTTCAAACAACCAATCTCAGTTTAAGGCTTCTGATTTTACAGGAATAGAAAAAGGACTTGGCAATGAAGAATATCCTTTCATGGGAACAGTCAAAGCAAATGAGGGTTCAGCTATTAATCTTCCTATTAATTTTGCTCTGTTTGAATATCTTAGTGACAGTGCAAATTTAGATACTATTATTTTTGCTAGACCGGAAGAAAAAAATTCAGCTTTGCTTGCTGAGAATGTTATACACGGTGATGTGGCTTCAGCTAATAAATGGAAAATAAAAGCTGATCCTGTAGATGATTCAGGTGCTACAATTTATAAATCCTTCACGTCTGTTATAGGCAATATGAAAAATGGAGCAACGGTCGATCTGGATATCACTCTAAGTAATGGTGTCCAGGTGGAAGTATCAGGCGGGGATAATGCAGGTCTTGCTTGTGGCACTATGGACGAAAACACAAGTCTTGCCGTAAGTTTGTCAAGTAGTTCACTTGACGTTTCCGGCAAATCGAACGCAGGTGCATTTGTTGGGAAAATGAGTGCTGGTGCGACGCTGAGCATTGACAAGTGCAGCACCTTGACAGACGTAAATATATCCGCAAACAACGCAGGCGGACTTGTGGGCAGTGCAGAGAATGCAGAAATAAATGTCGGCGAAGGTGTCACCCTTACCATGACCGGAAGCGTTACAGGCTCTGTAACTGCGGGCGGTCTTTTCGGCTCTTATACATACAGTAAAGCCAACGAAAAGACATTTGACATTTCAAAATTCAGTGGCATGAAAATGGCACTTGCTTGTTCATCAGGAGATACCGCTGACAGTGCGGCTGTTGGTTCTGTTTTCGGACTGCTGACAAATAGTACAGATAGTGCAAAAATTAGTATCACGGGCACCGCTAATGATACTATTACTTCAAACTTCAATGTCACTGTCAGGGCAGGCTTTTATGGTGGTATTGTTGGCAAATTTAATAAAAATGGCGTTGTAAGGCTTGGCGGTGAAACAAACCTTTCAGGCTTTTATCCTAAAGACCCTAACAAAAACAGATGTCAGATAGTAGGAAATAGAGGCAATGCTTTGATCTATAGCTTAAGCGGCTGGTCATTTACAAGGACATCTTCAAAGGTCATAGACGATATGGATTGGGGCGGAGTGCTTCGCCTTAACAATTCCGATCTGCTTGAGAGTGCTGGCGGTGTTCTGTCTTTTGATGGATCAGGGCATACTGTTACAATAAATGGATTTCCTAATAATGATATAACCATAAGCAATAGGGCAGATTTTGCCCGTGCGGCTTTGATAATGCAGCACGATAGCAATGTTTTTGTTAAGTATAGCGGTGCTAGCAGGGCAGATATGCTTGCGGCAAATATCAGCCTTAGTGCAGATGTTGATATAAGCGACACAGGTCTAACCGGCTTTATGCGTGATAATGGTGAGGATACATTCACAGGCACTCTGAATGGCAATAGTCATACAATTACTATGAGCGTAGGCAAAGACGCTAAGATAGTTTTCCATACTCACAACGGACTTTTTGCAAAGACAAGCGGTGCAAAAATAAGCAATATAAAGATTGTTTCAAACTTAAATATTGTCGGTGACAATGTTTCTGGCGGTGATGCTTGTTATATTGGTTCTGTATCTGCATACAACAGCGGAGCTTTGACTATTGATAGCGTGACTGCCAATGTGACCGCATCTCCAAGTGGAGATTTTACAAACTTTGTTGGCGGTCTTGTGGGGTGTGTTACTGATGTTGCTAGTGCAACAACCGACATTTCATTCAATAACTGTACTCTTAATGTCACCCTTAAATATAGCAGTACAAAAGCAAATGACTGCACTGTTTTGGGCGGAGTTATTGGAATTGTTGATGGAGCAAAAACTGAAATTACAAAAAAATCGTTTTTGATGAAGTAACGGTCAAAGGCTCAATTGAGGATAAACATACAGGCTCTAATGCAAGAGTAGGCGGACTTATTGCTGAAGTTAAAGCAGTTGATGACAAAGGATTGAAAACGAATACAACGATTTGTAATAAAATAGATATAAAAAAAGTAGACATCAATGGTTTGACAATTACAACCAATGTAAATAAAACAGGAAGCACAAGTGGTGGCTTTTTGGGACATAACTGGTATAGGGTCAAGGTTACGCTTTCTGATTTGAAAATATCGAATTCTAAATTAAATGTTAGTAGTTATGAGCTTGGAGGTCTCGTTCTTTCAACAACAGGATATTGGAATGTTAAAACTATCCATTTCGCAAATGATGTTAAAATTTCTAATAGCCGTTGCTTTAGATTTGGTATGCTTTCAGGAACACTATTTGGAAGAAGCTATGATTCATATGGTTTTGATTATATGAATGCAATTAATTATAATAAAGCTATTTGTGGTTCAGATGCAACATATTTTGAACTGACTGGAATAGGTGATAAAGGCTATGTTATAGATGACAGTACAGAACTCAGTTTGAGCAAATGTGAATATTTTGATGAAATAACTAGATCAAGTATTTATGGTGATGCTGCAAACCCTGTATCAGGTCAGAACGCCATAATTTCAATTCCTGCTGTTAATGATAAAAATGAACGTTTGCTCTATATGGATGGCGAACATTGCAATACCTATCAAAATCAAACAAAAAATAATGGTGCGACATGGAAAGATAATCCTTGTGCAAGATATTATTACAACCTTGATGTATATAAAAATGGTAAAGCCTCCACAGGCGGAGCTAAAGCTGTTGAGTGGAGTGCAAAGCTTTTTGCGGCAAATAATATAAAAGCATATATTAATAGTACAAATATAGATTTTCCAACAGATCCAGAAATAGATTTGACAGGATATTCATTTTATCCAGTTGATACAAATGGTTGTAATATAAAATCAAATTCAACTATTACTTTTGAAAATAATGGCTTTAATCAGTCTGAAATGGTATCAAGCAGTAATAGTGACAATTATGCCCGTACAACTGACGGAATAGATGGAACAAATTTAACTAATTACCATAATCAACATTACATGATGCAATGCGGACTTTTCAGAAATGAAAATGGAGCTGTTACCATAAGTGGTAAACTGACCTTTAAGGGAAATATCGGTAAGGTGAATGGTGGTTCAGGTGCATTGGTTTGCGGCTCGGTTGCTGACGACACCAATACTACAAAAAAATTTGTCAAAATTACCGGCAGTATCGTTCTTGACGATTTGTATGTGAATGATACATCTTTAAGTTTAAATGATGAAAATTCTTATGCCCCTTTGCTTATAAATAAGATAGGCAACATGACAGAGATCACTATACAGAATGTGTCACAGAAAAAACACAGTACGACTGCTGAGCAATATTACAAAGGCGGACAGAGTTATGCTGCAACAAGCCTTATAGGCAATGTAGGAAGCGAAAAGGGTCAAAATATATCTCTGACTTTCTCAAATATCAAGCTTGACGCAAGTAATAAAAATTCAATTTTCAAAAATGCTACTTTGCTTGAGAGTTTTCAGCATTCTGACGGAGCAGGCTCTTCTGCAATATACAATTATAAATGGGACGACGATTGGGGTACAGAAGAAAAGCATAATGTAACCTACGGAAAAGAAGTGTCTGACACCATAAAGAATAGTCTAGATAATGTGAGCAGGCAGAATAAGTATCATGGTGATTGGAGTAGGGATGACAGGTATACTTCTCCTGACCAAAATAACGCAACAGAGGAATATAGCTTTACTGAATACAAGCCATATGTTGCTATATCGTATGATACCACCCAAAACTATGATGAGATAGACGTAAACCTTGAGCGACCATATTTGGACGAGGGTTGCGGAACATACTCTGATCCATATATCCTTGACGCTTCCACACTTGCAGAGGTCGCACGAGTTATCAGTACAGCCGCACCTACAAATGGCTGGGAAGTAAACTATAATGCAAATGTTTCTGCCGATAAATCGACTATTAATGCTAATAGTGCTTTTTGTAAAGGCACTAATCATAAAACTTATACTTATGATGGAACAGGCAATTTCGTAAGCGGAAAGGAAAAAGTTTCAAAAGATAACATGATCAAATATCTTTGCGAGGCTTATTACAAGATAAATGATGATATAGTTCTCGGCAGTTCTTTTGCAGGTCTTGGCGGAACATCAAACAGTTACGTTTTCAGGGGCGTTATAGTTGGACAGCAGAGATCCGACGGAACATATCCAACTATCACCAATAATTCTGCAAGCCCTCTCATCAGGTTCAGCAGCGGAAGTGTTGTAAAAGATATCAATATAGAATATACCAAAGAAGTAACGCTTTCAAAAAACAATAATAATAAATTAAACTATAGTACCAAAAAGACAGAGTATTATGGTGGTGTTATGGGCGTTGTGTTCGGTGGAGATAATATCATTGATAATGTCAAGGTAACAAATCCTACTATAAAATTTGCAAATAACGATAACAGCAAACAACATCTCATTACTGCAGGCGGATATGTTGGCGCCATAGTTTACGGCGGCGTTATTTTCAGAAATATGGGCAACGTTGCCAAATATAGTGCGCTTACAATCAGCAATACTGAGGCAGTGGGTGAAGACGTATATACCAATCTTTTTATCAATCCATATATAGGCAGAGTTGTAAACGGCTTTGCTATCGAAGAGGGAACAACGTTTGGTAAGTCAACTAACCTTAACAATGGCAGGAAAAATTATCTCATCACGCAGTTTAAGAGTGAGCTAAGTGATGATGAGAAATTAAATGTTATTGCCGGCACGACCAATACTATTGAAGTACCTAATGCACAGGCGTTGTTTATGCTGTCTATCATATCACAGTCCGGTATGGGATATACAGACCGTAATAACAATACTTGCGGCTATGGTCATTATACTTTTACTCGAAATGCAGACTATTCAAAAGTTGGCACAGCTACATTGACTTCTGATGATAAAGATTACAAAACTGCGCTCTCAGATTATCAAAGACTTGAAAAGGCTACAAGCAGGGAATATGAAAAGAAAAATTCTGTAATGCTAAAAAAATATACAAAGCCAAGTGAAAAAGGTCTTTATGAAGCAAAGTGGGCACACGAATTAAATAAGAACTTTACTGTTAAACTCACAGGAAATGGAACCTATGACCTCACCGAAACCGGTTTTCGTGGTATAAATCAGTTGTTTGATGCAAAGGATAGTAACCTTGGCGACATTAAATGTGATTATACTTTATCTTTGACAACTATCCAGGGAAATGATAAGACTATAAAGCTCGATACAGATATAAAAGCCTATGCTGTGAAAATAACGGATAACAAGAGCGGTAGCACTATTGAATTCCAAGATGTGGATAACTATAAATATCGTACCGCATTTGCCTCCGTAAAAGGAGTTGGGTTGATAAACTGTTCAACGTATGCTTTAATTGTAAATGACCTTAAGCTTTCCGGCAAGATCAGCGTTAAGACGTATAACAACGATGGACAATCGTATGTTAATGAAGACCTTTCTACAGGTGGTATCGTTGGCGGAGTACAGAGTTCTTGCAAGTTTATCGGAATAACATTGACTGATCTTGAAATATATGGTGCATATACTGTGGGAGGACTTATAGGAAAGTCAACAAATGATATCAATATAAGTAACGTTAAGTCTGAAAACAGTGGCGTTTATGTGTATGGCGGATTTGAAACAGGCGGTCTTGTGGGAAATTCTCAGAAAGGCAGCGAATTCTCTGTTAAGGATTCTAAGATAAAAATTAATAAAGTTGAATTTGCTAATCTTGATAAAGGCACAAAAACTTGGTTTGGCGTAGGTGGAATCGCAGGCACTGCAAATATCAAAACGACAATAAGCAATGTTCAGCTTACAGCCTATAATGAAGATAGCTTTATCGGTTCAAAAAAAGACAATAAACCCCTTGCAACCCAGACAATGAACGAGGGCGGTCTTATAGGACTGTCTAACGGAGCCTGCACAATAACAAACACAAGCGTCAGCGTCGATGTTTATGGTAGTAATGCCGGTGGATTCGTTGGAATAAACAAAAACCAGTTGTCTATCAATGACTGTTACTATGGAGGAACATCTGAAACATCAGATTGCGGTGTTTATGGCTATACAAGTTCAGGCGGAATGGTCGGCACACAGAATGCGGCTGTGACCATATCAAAGTCTGCTGTAAAAAATGCAACGATAGGTATACCAGCTGCTAAAACTGGTGATGCAGGTATCGGAGGTTATGTTGGTATAAAAGCTAGCGGTGATCTGAAGATAACTGATTGTGAAGTCAACAATGTTACTCTGTCAGCAGAAGATCAGTCCAAGGGCGCAGGTGCAGGCGGCGTGATCGGTCATAATGACCGTGGAAACACATATGCTTATGATATTCTCATAAATAAATTAGGCTATGTAAGAGGCAACAACAGCGTGTCTGTTTCTAACTTGATAGGTTGGAACAAGGATAAAAATCTATCATCTAAATTTATTGGAGTATCGGTAAATAACACGGATTGTTTACCTGATATACAGTATAATGCTTCACAGATACCTGCCAGCTTCACCGCAGTTCACTCCGACTACAACGGTACTCAGGACAATACCAAAAATATCGGCGAGGGAAGCGGCACGCACGTTGATATCTATTCACCTTATGTCAATATAAACCCAAGCAAAACCATTGGAGATAAAATTTTCACAGGCGATCTTGTTGGCGGAAATATGCAGACTATCATTAGTGACGCTGCTTCTTATACGAATGGCACAAAGACAAAATCCTATGGCATAAACAGTACCATAAAGACATATGCAGAGGATCTGGCTAATTCAAAGCTTACAACATTTCGTCAGGCCTCTGAGCTTGATGTTCAGGAGCTGAACGATCTTCCTGTTCTGCTTATTGATGATAACTCATCGTTGAATATCACGCAAATGCTTGCAAAGTATATCTCAGTTCTGACAAATTGTGATGTTTGCGACAGCAGTTCAAATAAGCTGAAAACAACAGATCTTATGAATGTAAGCACAGCGACTTATGTGTATGATAACGATGTTTTGAAAAAATCAGACAAAAGCACTCTTACGTTTAACAGCAAGACAGGATATTTCAAGGTCACAGACGGTCAGTATGACAATGACGGCACAAACAGATTTACTGTCATTACTCTTGATTATATCGACCCAACGGGAAGTGGCAAAACTGCTCTTAGACTTCATATTCCTGTTTTTGTAAGAAAGGTGCTTGATTTCAGCTTCCAATCTTACGTTATCTCAGGCACAGACTATAACCATTCTCACTATACGGATAAAACAAAGCTTGCTTTTGAGAGCTTTGATGCACCTGTTACTACTTATTTTAAGTATTCCTATTACAAATCTGCTAACGAATGGGAAAAAATGCTCAATAACGGTGACAGTCTGCTTTGGAGCTTTGACAAAAAGCTTTATCTTATTGGTGATAGTGCCACTGACAGTGGTGTGCTTACCGATGATACAAAGCTAACTCTTGTTGATGCAAATAACAATGACAAGACTTATCATTCTACCGCAAGTGATGCTAAGTTTAATAAAACAACCGGTGAGCTTGACTTGACAAATATAAGTGGCTTTAAACCGGTTACAATGAATGATGTACTGTTAAGATATGCGTCGGTAACAGCTAAAGAATCATCTGACGGAACACTTGTTGAGGCTGCTGATGAAGCTACAGCTACTGTAAAAACAAGCGACGGCAAGTATTATAGACCTGCTGGTGAGAATGAAACAGTCACTTATAAGATAACTGTTTCAGCGAATAGTGATACACCAAAAAATGATAATGACGAAATGATAATAAGCGAGAACTATTATCTCACTATCAATATTCCGGAAACGGGAAGCACAAAAAAGTCATCAAAAACTTTGTGAATTATTATAGCGGTAATAAGCCAAGAAAGCTCAATGGCAATATTCCTACAAACCTTGTCCAAGTGACAAATAATGACACTGGCGCATATGTTATTGCAAACTTTTTTACACAGCTAGTAAGTGTGACGGCTCATGACCCAGAGGAGATAACAGCGTCAAATAATTTTGTTCGTGCGACAATGACGTCAAAGATAAGCATTGATCCGAGCCTTAGAGATACATTTAATGGCTGTAAGAGTGACGATTTCAATATGTATCAGGCGTTTAAATTCTCTATGAAGAACTTTGATGAAAACGATGCGGGAGCTAATGCAAAGATCATTGCAGGAACTTCGGTGAATGTTGATTACAGCATTTTAAATAGTTCAGACACAGAGTTATCAAACGCAAAAATAAGCAAGACTGAGACACTTTCAGAAGCTAAAGACAGCTATATGCTGATGTATCCCGATTCGGTCTACGATTATATCAATAGTGACGCAAATGGTTCTATAACTGTCAAGGCTGATATCAGCTTAACTTATGGTACTGCAGGGATCATAGATCAGTTTCCTGAGCGTAAGGACGGTGATACCAAAACCGGTATAGGCGTAAATGCGTCGTCATATGTTGCATATAGCCAGAACAATATTGAGAACAGCTCTATCTCTGCAAGTGGAGTTATGCCTGCCAGACGGTACTATAGAAAGGCAATGACGGTGGCACAGCTAAACTATAACGTTGCAGAGTCAACGGTTCTTGAGTCGAAGGATTCACCATTTTCGCAGCTTGGTATCAATGCCAAAGATATGACTACAGAAGAAATGGCAATAACAGCAAATGCTATCTATGATCTGTCTGCTTTGAGTCGATCAACAAAGGACAGCGGCAAAAAAATACAGTATACAATGAGGTTGTATGTTAAGGACAATAGTGGCGATTATAAGCAGATAAACGATATTAGCAAATACCTCAGTAGCTTTACTTTGGAAAACGCCGCATCAAGCAGTGGTCTGAATGGCAAGGAGTGCGTTTTTACCGCTGACTATAATGGCGAAGAACAAAACACAGCCGTTACGAAATTTACAGTAAAAACAGGCAAGGCTTTTGAGGAGCAGGGACTTGCCTATGCGAACTATAGAGTTGAGCTTACCGCAGTATTGCTTAATGACAACAACTCAGTTGTTAATGGAACTACCTCAAGCGACTATGTTGTTTACACAAACGCAAAAATAGAAACAGGCTTTATAAATTCATAATAAGCAGGCATTTTCAGGAGAAAATTATGACAAAAAGCATTTTTGGAAAATTCAGAAAATTAGAAAAAAAGAAGAAGCTCCAGCTAGTCATAGCAGTATCCATCTCGGTGGTACTGCTTGTGGCACTGCCTGTTTATGCGTGGTTTACTCACAAACGTTCTATTGCTCTTACAACAAAAATAAATGCCCCTACTCAGCTTTATATCACCGCAGGAAACAAAGAATCTGTGGCAAATCTTGAAATGGCAGATATAGACGTTGAGAACGGCAGTTATAAAGACTTTGTTTTCGGCATAGGCGGGGCAGACGTGCAACAATATCAAATACAGCTTGCACATACAACGAATATCCCTTTTGAGTATGAGATATATCGTGCGAAAAGCGTCAGTGAAACTGAAAAATCAGCCGAAGCCGTTGTTTATGTTTCAGATAGTGACGGCACGTTTTACTATGATAAGTCAGGCGATAGTCCAATAAGCGGAAAGTATCTTAATAGAGACGGCACAGAAATTCTTGCTAACAGCACACTTCACGAAAAGTCCTATGACAGCTACGGCAATGTTCAGAAAAATGCCGAGGCGCTTTATTGGCAATCGGATACACTGACGGTAATTGACAATAAAGATCCGTTTTGCGATTATTTTATAATAAGAGTAAAATGGAATGATAAAGTCCAAAACAATAAAGAAACTGATATGGTCTACCTGACTGTTCAGAGAAAGTAATAAATCACAAAATAGAGAGGAGGGTGGCTGTTATGAAAGACAAATTTATAAAAAAGCTTAAAAGATCGTGGCTTGCAATATGGATAGCTTTTGCGGCAGCCGCACTCAGTACTATTGGCGTCCTGGCGGCTTATACCAGCGTTTCAAGTGTAAAGCGAGTTGTGTCCACACAAAAGGGAGCTGGCATGCTGTTTTCATCTAATTATCTTACAACAGATGAAAATGATCTTCCAAGGACGATAACTTTTAGCAGTATGGAAAACTCGCCTTGTGTGACAGTCAATGTGTGCAACTATCCGCAAACATTGATAAAGCATAATGACAAGGATATCACATACACTTTGACAGTCGAGCTTGTGGACAGCAACGGAAATGCCGTTACCGGAGAAAACACTGCAAAATATTCAGTTGAATATAACGGTGAAAAAAAGACTTTTGGAAGCAATTCAAAAATAGAGTTTTCACTTCTGAAACTTATGGCTGACGATTTCAACAAGCATGAATTTGTGCTGACTTTTGATAAGTCACAGCTCACAAAGTCTGACATATACATGAGAGTGACAGCCATTCCTACAAATCAGGCTGAGTTGAAACCGCTCTCCGCAAAGCTTGGCGTTATCTATATAAATGATAACACATCAGCAACATGGACAGGCACGTTCATCGACAATGCTACCTCGCCTAAAGATCTTGACGGCTTCAACTACCGCCTGTCAGGCAGTGGCGAGGGTACTGTCACTCTGACTTGGAATACGAACTATGTTGATATCAGCCCATGGTTTAAGAATACTTATGGCCTGACTATTTCAAAGGACAGTTCTGGCATAGCCACTGCAACTTTGAAAGTGAATTCTGCTGAAAAAAATCAATATGACATTCAGTTCTATCGAACGAACGGCATTAACAGTGCAGAACAGTGGTCTGACGGTAATCATACCGATATTACGGTGACTGGTACGGGATTTGTTTCAATGAGTTTCACTCAAAGCACAGCGACAGAAAATTAGAATATGTACAAAAAAACGGACTGCACACAAAATGCAGTCCGTTTCCTTTTGTAGGGGCGAACAGTGTTCGCCCGTTTCTTGGTTTGGTGTTAAATCAGAGTGCAGACTTCAAAGCCTCAGCAAGCTGAGCAGGACATGATGTGCCACGTCCGTTGCAGTCGATACCCTCAAGTCTGTCAATAACGTCTTGAACCTTCATGCCCTCAACAAGCTTTGATACACCCTGTGTGTTGCCGTTACAGCCACCTGTGAAATGCACTTTCTTTACGATACCGTCTTCGACCTCGATATCAATTTTTCTTGAACATACTCCCTTTGGAGTGTAGCTTATCGTTGCCATTTGAAAAACCTCCTAAATTCTTGCTACTCCTGTTTCTCTTGCAGCCTTTGCCACAGCCTCAGCCACAGCGACCGGTACAGATCTGTCAAAAGAGTTCGGCAGAATAAATTCCGCATTGAGCTTGTCCTCAGGCACACAGCCTGCGATAGCCTTTGCGGCAGCCATTTTCATTTCCTCGTTGATGTCAGAAGCCCTTACTGCAAGCGCACCCTTGAAAATTCCAGGGAAAGCGATAACGTTGTTTATCTGGTTAGGGAAGTCTGAACGTCCTGTGCCAACGATAAACGCACCTGCCGCCTTTGCTTCGTCAGGCATTATCTCAGGTGTCGGGTTAGCCATTGCGAAAAGTATAGGCTTATCATTCATGGACTTGACCATTTCAGCGGTCACAAGCTTTGGCTTTGAAACACCTACGAAAGCGTCTGCACCTTTGAGTGCGTCGGCAAGAGAGCCATGGAGCTTGTTCTTGTTTGTGACCTTAGCCATTTCAGCGTGGGCCTCGTTAAGATAATTGTCGCCCTCGCAGATTATGCCCTCACGGTCTACCATGATAAGGTTGCCGATACCGAGAGAAAGCAGCAGCTTTCCTATAGCACAGCCAGCCGCACCTGCGCCGTTTATAACAAGTGTAATATCCTCTATCTTCTTGTTTGCTACCTTGCAGGCGTTCATAAGTGCCGCACCGACAACGATAGCAGTTCCGTGCTGATCGTCATGGAAAACAGGGATATCAACTTTTTCTTTAAGCTTAGCCTCTATCTCAAAACACCTTGGAGCGGCGATATCTTCAAGATTTATACCGCCGAAGCTGTCTGATATCATGGCGATAGTGTTCACTATTTCGTCAACGTCATTGGACTTTATGAAAAGTGGGAAAGCGTCAACGTCTGCGAACTCCTTGAAAAGCGCACATTTGCCCTCCATAACAGGCATACCTGCCAGACCGCCAATATTGCCAAGACCAAGCACAGCAGAGCCGTCTGTGATAACAGCCACAAGGTTTGCACGCCTTGTAAGCTCATATGAAAGGTCAGGATCTTTCTGTATCTCAAGGCAAGGCTGAGCAACGCCAGGTGTGTAAGCCAGCGTCAGGTCTTTTGCATTGTTTACCTTTGCTCTTGAGCAGACCTCTATCTTGCCTTTCCATTCTCTGTGTTTCTGTAGGGATTCTTCCATTACGTTCATTTTATACAGTCCTCTCTATTACAGCCAAACTAGGCTTTGTTACGCATTAAAGGAACATTACCGCATGATAATGTCCCTTTATTATACCATATTATTTCTCTACTTTCACAGCCGCTTTGTTAGCTTTTTGTGAATTTATATGAATGAGCTTGAACAGCTTATCAAGATTTTCCTTGTCAGTGGTCATGCTTCCGATATGTGTCATAGTCTCATTATACAGACCGTGGAAGTCAGAGCCACCAGTCACTATCAGGTCATGTTCCTTTGCAATATCCACAAGCTTCTGCTGTTGAGTTGGAGTAGCAGAGTAATGATAAGCTTCAATTCCGTCAAGCTTTCCTGCCTCAATAAGTTCAAGAAGCAGTTCGGTGTTGTTGAACATAACAGGGTGTGCCATAACAGCAATGCCCTTTGCGGAATGGATAAGATCAAGCACAAAGTTTACGTCAGGATATTCACGGGTAACAAGACATTCGCCGTTTGGATATGCAAAAAGCTTGTCGTTCACAGAGCCGTAAAGCTCTGTTGCATAGCCGTAATTCACTAATGCTCTCATGATATGCTGTTTAAAAATGCTCTTTGAGCTTTTCGTGTAGTGCAGTACAGCGTCGGCAGGGATAGGATATCTTGCCGTTACCTTTTCTATCATTTCCTTTGCACAGTCTTTTCTTATCTGGCATGACTTCAGGCAAAGACCTTCCAGCCTGTCTGGCTTCTGCGGTGCATAGCAAAGAATGTGTACTTTTGAATTGCGCTTCTTGTCCCATGCGGAAAGCTCTACCGCAGGAATGACCTTGACCCCATAACGTTCGCCAAGTATTTGCGCTCTGTTTGATGATGAAAGAGTGTCATGGTCTGTTATCGCAAGAAAGTCAAGTCCCATTCTTTTTGCCTGAACAATGACCTCTTCTATACCAAGCGAGCCGTCAGACAGTGTTGTGTGACAATGCAGATCTCCTGTCATACCTTTGTTCCTCCAAATCTATAAAATATATCTGTCATTTTCTGTATATATAGTACAGCCGTTAAATTTGACTAAATAATTATAACATATTTTATATACATTTGCAAGCACTTTTGAACAATTTACACAAAATTTGCATGAAAATTATATTATTTTGTCGTATATGACAAATCCACAGTGTCGAAATAGTGCGATTTAACGAAATATCAGAGCTTATATCCGAAGAATTTTTCGCAAAACCATACGTCTTTAACCTGAAAGCTCTTGCCGTTTAGATATTCAAGTGTACCTGCGTCAGTGGTGAATTTAAAGGTGAGCTTGTACGAATAAAGCGCCTGCGTTTTCACATTGTATGCACGGTTGACTTTATTTATTCCGTATTTGCCGTCACCAAGGAGAGGATGACCAATGTGAGCAAGGTGCGCCCTTATCTGATGCGTCCTGCCTGTGACAAGGTCAACTTCAAGAAGTGCAAGATCATCAGCCTTGTTTTCCGCAAGCACACGATAAGAGGTTATCATGGTGCGGCTGCCCTGAAACTTTTTGTCAGATACCTTGACAGTTTTTGTGGTTTCATCTTTCTGATGATAAGCCGTGAGCCGTGCAGACTTCTCCTTTGGTATGCCAACGGTCACGCAAAGATAAAGCTTTTCAAGCTCTCTGTCTTTAACTTTCTGATTAAGCACACGCAAACTTTCAGCATTTTTCGCACATATTACAATGCCGCCTGTGTTGCGGTCTATCCTGTTGCAAAGGGCAGGAGCAAAAGACAACTCCTCCTCAGGTCGATATTCACCCTTTTCATAAAGATAGTGCTGTATCCTGTTTATGAGCGTGTCTGTCGAGCCGCTTTCGTCCTCATGTACCACAAGTCCGCACTTTTTGTCGCAAAGGATAATATTCTCGTCCTCGTAAATAATATTCAAAGACGTTGGCGCACTGAGAAAAGCAGGTCTGTCAGCAACTTCGCCCTCGAAAAATTCGTCATTGATGTAAAGCTGCATAACGTCACCGCAAGCAAGTCGTGTGGATATCTCACAGCGTTTGCCGTTGACCTTGATACGCTTTAGGCGCAGATATTTGTACAGCAGATTTTTAGGCAGCTTCGGCACAGCCTTTGTGAGAAACTTGTCAACACGCTGACCTGCGTCATTCTGATTTATTATAAATTCTCTCATGTCATACCTCAGAGCTTCACACGAGCGGAGAATCCTCCGTCAATAAGCTCGTCAAGACCGGTGCTGTCAGCACCGCTTTCACGGAGAAGCAGAAGAATTTCTGACATATCGCAGGCTTTGCCTTTACGGCGTGATATCTCCTCTTCGCATTTGATAGCATATTGTAAAGGCTTTTTGTCAGCAGGGAAGTTCACATCTGAGCCTTGAGCGATGAGCCATTTGATGAAATCAACACTGCGTTTGTCGGGCTTGAGAACGCCGTCCTGCTCAACAAAGTCAGCACTTTCGATAGCAGTGAGCAGGAAAGTAAGCCCGTTGCTGTCAGTGTCGTTGTAGTCCACATCATCAGAGATGAATAAGAATTTAAGCTCTTCCAGTTCACGCTTTGAGAGGGTGTAGTTGTATTCGTCATATGATCTATTCATGTTACGTCCTCCTGAAATTATTACTATAGTGATATTATAACCTAAAGTGTGGGAGAATGCAAGAGGGGAGCGGTATTAAGTGAGGAATGAGGAATGAGGAGTGAGGAATGAGGAATGGCAAAGCCAACCGAACAAATCA
>OLOJ01001273.1_pt1 | contig 23925 bp, 18 predicted proteins | sample 1672251 | NCBI WGS metagenome assembly OLOJ01 (sample SAMEA3136664, study PRJEB25190) | human gut metagenome | biome: human gut; feature: human-associated habitat; material: faeces | place: Austria | collected 2013 | reverse complement strand
CGACGACCTCGCAGTTGTTGTAGTTTTCCTTCAGCCAGGGAATGATGATGGAGGTGTCCAGACCGCCGGAGTACGCCAGAACTACCTTTTTGATGTCTTTCTTATCCTTTTTCATGATGAAATCCCCTCTCTGTTTCTTCATCAAGACGCGCGGGGTATGTTGCTTGCCGTTTGTCTTGAATATTTATTCATTCATTGCTGTATATTATACACTCTTTTATACATTTTGCAAGCGGTAAAACTGCCAAAGGATTCTCCATTTTCGCGGTTGTTTTAGGCAGGTTGACGAATAGTTATACATTTATGCGGCCCGTGCCTGCAAAAATATGCAATCCCTCGTGTATATCCAGCGTTGACGTATGTATTATAGCACGGTTTTCATCATTAGGCAACACAAAATTGCGGATTTGGCAACACAGGAGGAGAGCCTTTGCCTTCCCCCTCGGGGGAAGCCGCTCCACCCGGGCTGTTCGTTCCACCGCACACGTCCGCGGCGGCCTGGGGCAGGCCGCCCTACAATCCCTCTTAAACGTTGTACGTAGGGCGGGGTGCCCTCACCCCGCCGCAGTCAGCGTCAGCAGCCGCCCCCGGTCTGCCCCACAAACTTCTTCACCATCCCCAGCTCCTCCGGGAAGATGCAGTTGGGGATCGTGCCCTGCTCCACGGCGGCAACGGCCTCGTCCAGGTCGAACCATTTTACATAATCGATCTCCGACTTCTGCACGGCAAAGTCCTCGGCCTCGCGGTCCAGCCAGAGGCAGAACACCTTGCTGACCTGATTGTCTTTGAACGGTTTACCGTGGAATTCAGCCTCAAAGCGGAACCGCCGCAGGCCGCATTCGTGCAGGTCGGCGGGGGCGGCGGTCACGCCCAGCTCCTCGCGCAGCTCCCGCAGGGCCGAGCCGACGAACTCCGCGCCCGCCGGGATGTGCCCTGCAGAGGAAATATCGTAGCAGCCGGGGTAGGAATCCTTGGCGGCACAGCGCATCTGCAAAAGCACCTGCACCCTGCCGTTTTTGCGCCGCACGATCCAGACATGGCTGGTGCGGTGGCGCAGCCCCTCGGCATGGGCCGTCGTGCGCGGCACACTCTGACCGGTGGGGACGCCGTTTTCATCGACAATATCAAGCATTTCGGGCATGGGGAACACTTCCTTACCAGATTTATTATCCTTTTTATACCACAGTTTCGCTCTTTCCGCAATTTTTTTCTTGCATGGCCCGCAAGCGGGTCGTGACGCTATGGGAGCGGGTGCAGGGGTTTAAAAATTCATAATCTTCTTTTATAATAATGATATTGCCGCAAACGGCCACGGGCGGATATGGAATCCGCCCCTACGGTTGCAGGGGGGCGGCGTACCCGACGCCCCGCATCCGCCGTAACGCTTATAATAAGGAGAACGCACCCATGTCCCAAATGACAAAGCGCGCGCTGGTCGCATCCTTAAAGGACCTGCTGGCCGAAAAGCCGCTGGACAAAATCACCGTGACCGACCTGACCGAACACTGCGGCGTGAACCGCATGACGTTCTACTACCATTTCAAGGACATCTACGATCTGGTCGAGTGGGCCTGCATCGAGAGCGCGACCCGTGCGCTGGCCGGGCAAAAGACCTACGACACCTGGCAGCAGGGCTTTTTGCAGATCCTGCAGGCCGTGCAGAAGGACAAGGTCTTTGTCACCAAAGTTTATCATTCCATCAGCCGCGAGCATATCGAGAACTACCTCTACCGCCTGACCTACGATTTGATGATCGGCGTCGTCGAGGAGAAGGCCGCCGGGATGACCGTGCGCCCCGAGGACAAGGAGTTCATCGCGAATTTTTACAAGTACGCCTTCGTCGGCCTGACGCTGGAATGGGTGCGCACCGGCATGAAGGACGACCCCGCCGCCCTCATTGAGCGGGTATCGACCCTTATCCACGGGGATATTACAAAGGCTCTGGAGGCGTGCCGGATCGATAAGTAACGGTAAAAGCCTCCCTTGTCAAAGACAGACTCCCCCGCGCCGGGGGAGGTGGCGCGTAGCGCCAGAGGGGGAACAGGTGGCCGAGCCTGCGAGGCCGGAGGGATTCCGGGCCGCATTCGGGCAGCGCCATCCTCCCGGGCGGCCCGTCGGAATCCCCCAGTCCGCTCACGCGGACAGCCCCCTTTGACAAGGGGGCCTTTTCCTCTCCCATTCACAAAATCGCCATACTCTATACAATCCGTCCTCTTTGATAAAATTCTTATCAAAGGGGATTTTTTGCTGATTGTAACCGTTCCGCCCGCCGGGTATACTACAGACATACCAAGTAAATCACAGGCCGCTCCCCGACAAGCACGCGGCCTTATCATCACAGGAGGTACTCTTATGTATTATTCCGCCGGTAACTATGAAGCCTTTGCCACCCCCCAAAAGCCCGCCAATGTGGACGGCAAATCTGCCTACATCGTCGGCTCCGGCCTGGCGGCGCTGTCTGCGGCGTGCTATCTCGTCCGCGATGCCCAGATGAAGGGCGAGCACGTCCACATTCTCGAAAAAGACCCCATCCCGGGCGGTGCCTGCGACGGCTACCACTACGAGAACCTCGGCTACGTCATGCGCGGCGGGCGCGAGATGGACAACCACTTTGAGTGTATGTGGGATCTGTTCCGCTCCATCCCGTCCATCGAGGACGAGAACCACACCGTTCTGGATGAGTACTACTGGCTGAACAAGGCCGACCCCAACTACAGCCTCTGCCGCGCCACCCGCAACCGCGGCGAGGACGCCCACACCGACGGCAAGTTCGGTCTGTCCGACAAGGCCGCCATGGAGATCATGCGTCTCTTTATGACCCCCGACGAGGGTCTGTACGACAAGAAGATCACCGACTTCTTTGACGATGAGGTGCTGAATTCCAACTTCTGGATGTACTGGCGCACGATGTTCGCTTTTGAGAACTGGCACAGCGCACTGGAGATGAAGCGCTATCTGCAGCGCTACATCCACCACATCGGCGGTCTGCCCGACTTTACGGCGCTGCGCTTCACCCGCTACAACCAGTACGAGTCGATGATCCTGCCCATGGTCAAATACCTCGAGGGCTTCGGCGTGCAGTTCCACTACGATACAAAGGTCACGAACATTGCGTTCGACTGCGCGGGCAGCAAGAAGCAGGCGACCCGCATCGACATCCTGCACGACGGTCAGGAGAGCTCCATCGACCTGACCGAGAACGACCTCGTCTTTATCACGAACGGCGGCTGCGTCGAGAACTCCACCTTGGGCAGCCAGGACACCCCCGCCGAGTTCAAGCCCGAGATCAAGGAGGGCGGCGGCTGGGACCTGTGGCGCAAGATCGCCGCGCAGGACCCGAGCTTCGGCCACCCCGACAAGTTCTGCTATGACCCCGAGCTGTCCAACTGGATGAGCGCCACCGTCACGACGCTGGATCAGCGCATCGTGCCCTATATCAAGAAGATCTGCAAGCGCGACCCGTTCAGCGGCAAGGTCGTCACCGGCGGCATTGTCACGGTCACCGACTCCAACTGGCTGCTGAGCTGGACGCTGAACCGTCAGCAGCAGTTCCGCGACCAGCCCAAGGATCAGCTCTGCGTCTGGGTCTACAGCCTGTTCACCGACAAGCCCGGCAACTATATCAAGAAGCCCATGCGCGACTGCACCGGCAAAGAGATCTGCATGGAGTGGCTGTACCACCTGGGCGTGCCCGAGGATCAGATCGAGGACATGGCCGCGAACAGCGCCAACACCGTGCCCTGCATGATGCCGTATATTGATGCGTTCTTTATGCCGCGCGCTGCGGGTGACCGCCCCGACATCGTGCCCGAGGGCGCTGTCAACTTCGCGTTCCTGGGCCAGTTTGCCGAGACCGCCCGCGACACGATCTTCACCACCGAGTATTCCATCCGCACCGGCATGGAGGCCGTCTACACGCTGCTGAACGTGGACCGCGGCGTGCCCGAGGTCTGGGGCAGCGTCTACGACATCCGCTGCCTGCTGGATGCCACGGTCAAGCTCCGCGACGGACGCAAGATCACCGATATGGAGATGCCTCTCGTCGGCAAGCTCGCCATGAAGGAGGCCCTCAAGAAGATCGAGGGCACCGAAGTGGAGAAGCTGCTGAAGGAGTATAACGTTATCTGAATGTAAGCCAAACGGGCAGTCACTCAAAATGGGTGACTGCCCGTTTTTATTTTGCTGCACCGCAGGGGCCGGGCATACCAGGCCCGCAGCTGTACGGCTATTGTGCTTGTATGGAAAGGCCCCTACCTCTCTGCAATTACCGCGCTCCCGCCAGCTTCCTTTGCATCGTTTCCAAATGCAAACAAAAAAAGGCGCAGCCGGGGCGTTGGGCCCGGCTGCGCGGTAATTTACAAATTGTTCATAGGAAAAACATAGTTTTTTAGCAGTTATCCGGTAGTATATAGGCACAGGGTTACGGAGCCGCAACCGTAATTCTGGAACATGATTCCTCCTCACACAAACCGATACCCCAAGCCCCCATCCGGAGCCGCAACCGGATGGGGGCGATTTTTTTTGTTGGGGCGAGAGAGCGGCGTCGGGAGGCTGCGGAGGGGTCAAGACCGCTCCCTACGGGGCAAAAGATACATGGGCGGTAATGGCAAGGTGGAGGGCCGGGCATGCCCGGCCCCTACGGACTGCTGTGAAAATTTACGCACGAGAGGGGCAAGGGAGGGCGACAGCCCTCCCCTTTGCCGTGGGCGGGGGCTGCCGTTCCCGGTTCACCGCCTTTTCCACGCCGTGCCAAAGCCGATCACGCTTGCGCAAAACGCGGCGGCCAGCGCTTCTATGGGGAAGCCGTCCCCGGTTTGCGGCAGCGCCGCCGGGGCGGCAGCCTTCACGGTCCGTGTGCCAGCCGCCGCGGCTGACGCAGTCACCGCTGCCGCGGCGGTCTCCGGCGGGTCATACCGGTTCACAAACAGCACGCCGTCGGCCTTCGCGGTCTCCCCGCTGCGCACGGCCCAGAGCCCGGCGGCAAGACCGCCGTCCGGGCGGCCTGTCACCCGGACCGTGACCGTGTAGCTGTGCGTATCGTAGGTCGTGTGGGCAGCGCCGCCGCTGCGCTCGGCAACCAGATACCGGTAATCCCCCGGCTCGTCAAAGGCAAAGCCCGTAAAATACACGGTGCCGCCGTTTTTTACGGTCAGGGCACGCTGCACAGGCGCGGGGGCCGCGTCCAGCGGCGTCAGCTCCACCGTATAGACGGCGTCCGCCGCCGCGCCGTCGGTGCGGACACTGACGGGGATTGCCGTGCCCGCCCGCGCAGCCGCCACGGGCAGCGGACAGAGCAGCGCCAGCAGCAGGGCCGCTGCGGGCAGCCAGCACCGCAGGGCCGTTTTGCCAAAGGTCATTGCATTTCATCTCCTTCTTTCAGGGGGCAGAGCCGCCCCAGCACGACGACCCGCCCGTTTGTCTCGCTCCCGGCGCAGGTCGAAAGCGCCACCAGCCGGTCCTGCGCCGTCACACCGATGTCCCGCTGCTGCACGGCCTGCGCCGCCGCATAGTCCAGCAGCGCCCCCACGTCATCGGGGTAACGCTCCGGCGTGTAAATAGCGGTATCGTAGGCATCGGTCACCACACAGGCGAACAGCTCGATCGTATAGGCGGCGTCGGGCAGACTTATGCTGCCCGCGGGGTGCGCGGCAAAATAGTCTGCCTCCGCAAACCGCGCCACATCGCCGAACATCGCGCTGTTGTCCATGTGGTGGCCGTAAATCACCGTGTACGGGTCGGTCAGGTCGGCGGCGCAGCGGCTGTCGAGAAAAATCGCGCCCGACAGAGAAAAATCACCGTAGACGTCGCGGTTGACGTAGTCCATGTTCGTCGCGCCCTGCACAACGGGGTAGTCGATGCCCGTGCCGTCCACCGTCAGCCAGCCGCAGACGTCGGGGTTGACGGTTTGCAGCCCGGCCAGCGTCGGGTTGTCGGCAGCCGGTGCGGCGGGCTTATACTGCAAAAGCTCCGCGCCCACAAACGCCCCGCGGCGCAGCGCGGCGTCCTGCCAGAGCGCGAACCCGCCGAAGGCCAGCAGCGCCAGCATCAGCAGCCCGGCCAGCGCACTGACCAGCCGTGTGCCCAGGCGTGCCAGCCGCGCCGCGCGGTCCAACATCAATCCTCACGGCGGCGCTTGCGGAAGAACACCAGCCCGCTGCCCGCGGCCAGCGCCAGCATCGCGCCGTAGGGGGCGGCGTCCAGCAGCAGGCCGGTGGGGGCAATCGAGCTGCGGGTATTCGTGACGGTCAGGGCCGTGTCGGCGGCACCCACCGTCTGCGTGGGCAGGGCCCTTTCGGTGCTCAGCGTCTCGCCGTCCAGCGTCCAGGCCGTCGTATACTTCTCAGCATCCAGGCCGCTCTCGGTGATCGTGTAGGCCGCGCCGGTGGGCAGGCCGGTCACCTCGATCACATCGCCGCCCCGGATCGTCTCCGAGAAGCTGACCTTGCCGTTTGTAAAGGGCTTCACCTCGGCGTCGCTCGTCACACCCGCCGCGCTTGTGGTTTGGACCGTGACCGACGCCATGCGGCCCGGGTCTGCGTCCGGGTCGGTGATCTCCAGCGTGAAGATAAAGTGGTCGGTGTAGTCGGCCCAGTCGCCCGCCAGCGCCTTGGTCACGGTCAGGCCGTGGGTCGTGTAGGTATTGGTGATAAGGTCGCTCTTGGTATTGTCATCGAGCGAGGTCAGCGTAGCGTAGTCGATTTTGAACGTTGTACCGTCCGGATCGGACGTATTGTCGTTGACAACGCGCACCTTTAGCAGGTAGGTCGCCGTCGTGGCGGTCAGGCCGTGGATGCCGGGGTCGCGCTCGGTCAGGTGGTAGTAGTAGACGCCGGGGGCCTCGAACTTCGAGGTGTCAAAACCGACGCTTACATCGCTCTCCTTGTTGGCAATGCCGCTGTCATCCGCCGCAAACGTGGCGATGATGTCGCTGCCGTCCAGCTGATCCACGCTGCCGACATAGTTTTTCTCCCCGTCGTCGGGCAGGTCGCTCTCGTCGGCGGCGGTGACGTCAAAGGCAATCGTGCCCGTGATGCCGCCCGCGCCCGCGGCGTTCGTCACGTCGATGGCCTTGCGGAAGGTGATGCTGCCGGTGGTCGTGGTCAGGGTCTCTGCCGCAAACGCCGTGGCGGAGAGCGCACCCGTGAGCAAAGCAGCGGTCAGAACGGCGGAAATCTTGATGGTGTTCATAAGTATGTGCTCCTTTCGGGGTGGTGTATGGTTATGTGGGTAGTTTCCGGTAGGTCGGCCCTCATCCGCCGCTGCGGCGGCACCTTCCCCCGCGGGGGAAGGCTTGGGGCTGGGTGCCTTCCCCTGCGGGGGAAGGTGGCCGAGGCCCCGCCCGAGGCCGGATGAGGGCCGAGTGTATCTCTGCATCCTTCCTCCCTATAGTCTCTAAATCTCATTCCTCCTCACAATCGCAATGACCCGCCCGGCGATATTTTCTGCCGTCACCGGGCCGTACCGGCGGCTGTCGGGCGCACCCTCGCGGGCGTCGCAGAGGATAAAATACTCGCCGTCGGCCAGGGTCAGGGGGTAGGTCACGTCACTGTCGTAGCGGGGGGTCGTCTCGTAAATGTCCGGCTCGGCCACAAGGCTGCCGTTGATGCGCAGCAGCGCGTTTTCTGTCACCTCCACGGTGTCACCGCCGCGGGCCGCAACACGCCCCGTGCAGCGCCGGTCATCCTGTGTAAAGACGACCACCTCCCCCGCTGCAAAGCTGCGCGGCAGCCGGTAGTAGAGCAGCAGGTCGCCGGGCTTGAGGTGCGGGTACATCGTGTCGTCCGGCTGGATCGCCAGCCCGAACACGACGCCGAACAGCACCAGCAGCAGTGCGGCCAGCGCCCCGGCGCGCAGAAAAAACTCCTTCACGTCCGCCAGCGCACGGCGGCGCTGTGTCTCGTTCACGGTGCAGCCTCCCTTCGGCGGCGGCAGACCACGGCCAGCGCCGCGCCCGCCGCCAGCAGCCAGACTGCCGGGGCCGCGTCCTGCGCAAGACCCGTGGGCGGCACGCCGTCCTTATTGTTGACGCAGGTCAGCGCCGCGTCGCCGGTCAGGGTCGCGGTATAGCTGCTGCCCAGCGTGACGCTGCTGCCGTCGTCCATTGTCGTTTCGTAGTCGGTCAGCGTCTCCTCGGTGACAGTCACGGTCTGGCCGGGCTTCAGATGCCCGATGACGATGCTGCCCTTGTGCGGGATCGTGAAGCCGTCCGCGGTCAGCGCCGCGCCGCCGTAGGGCTGCACATAGGGGGTATCCGCGGTGACCGCCGCGCCGTCAATGGCCGCCGTAAACGCAAAGCCGCGGCGCGTGTCGCCCATGCCGCCCGTGACCTGCTTGGTCACGGTGACGCGCAGGAACGGCGCGTAGGTGTTGGTGATGACAACCTCCCCCACGCCGCCGGACGGCACCTGCACCGTCCCGGACGCGGCGGCGGCGGCGGTGGTCGTGCAGTACCAGCTGGCTAAGTCGGGGTGGTCGGTCTCGGTCACGGTGTAGCTGCCCACGGGCACATCCTCCACCGTTACGCTGTGCAGCCCCCTGAGCGGCACGGTCAGTGCGCCGGGCGCGTCCAGCGTGACGGTGCGGGCCGTGCCGTCGTCATAGACCAGCGTATAGCTGCCGATGGGCAGGCTGCCGACGGTGAAGGTGTTCGTCACGGCCTCGGCCTCATCGCGCAGGGCCGTGTCGTCCACGGCCTTCGTCAGCCGCAGGCTGCCGGTCTGCCGGGCGTAGGTGTTCTCAAAATCGGCGTAGGTCGTGCCGTTTTGCAGCAGCGTTATGTTGGCCAGCGTCGGCGGGTCGCCCGCGGGCTGCAGCGCGTCGCCGTTGACGGCGGCGCGGCTCGCCAAATAGAGCACCGCCGCCGGGGCGGCGTGGGCGGTCTCGGTCACGGTGTAGGTGTAGGGTGTGCCGCTCTCCGACGCCACAGGCAGATCCTGTATGGTATAACTGCACTGGGCCGGGTCGGTGCCGACGGTCATATCCGCGCCGCTTATGACGGCCACAGCCGTGCCGTCGGAGCGGGTCACGGTGAAGGTCAGCCCCGTGCGCACGGCGGTCAGCTCGTCGGCGGTCAGGCTGCCCGCCAGCGTCTTGCGCAGCGTCAGGTTGGCGTGCCCGGCCACGGGCGGCGCAGGCTCGGTGCTGAACCAGACCTTATCCAGCAGGTTGCCCTCGCGCCGGTCCCCCTTGCCGCTGGACAGCGCCAGGAAGAAGAACCGGCTGACATACTGCCCCACCCGGACCGTATAGTCGCCGCTGTGGACGCCCCACTGGTCGTTGCCGTCGGTGATCTCACCGCCGACCATGAAGCTGCGGATGGGGACCTCCTCGCCGTTGTATTGCACGGTCCGGTCCAGCGCCGCGCGCACCAGAAGTCCCCTGTTGTCGTCCTCGCTGGAAACGCCCGCCAGAATGTCGGTGATCTGCGCTGCCACATCCACCGGCGCGATGAGCAGCGCCATCGAGTCCTGCATACCCCTGCCGCGGGCGCGGTGGGCCAGTGACCAGTGCAGCGTGGTGCCGGGCGCGGTCAGCACATCCTGATACAGTGCGCCGTAGGCCTCGCAGTTCAGCTCGGCAAACTGCCGGCCGTCGTAAGCGCCGTCAATGCTGTAGCTGGCCTCGGGGTAGTTCCGCGTGCCGTTATAGCTGCGGTTGGAGCCGTCCGCCAGCTCAATGTACAGGCCGGCGCTTCCGGTTTTCCAGTGCCTGGCCACGCCGGTGGTCTGCCAGACGATGCCCCCTTCCCCCGACGGGTACTGGGTAAAGAAGCTGCCGGTCCCACCGTCCGGGGAATAATACAGCCGGGATGCGGGCGTATTGTTGTTTTTGTTGTGATACGCCTTCAGCCCGGCAATATCCGGCGTTTCAAAGCTGCCGTTCTGCAGCTGGATGCAGTAGGGCACCTGCATGGCCGCGGCGGTGAGTTTTGCGCCGTCGGTGCCGGTGACCTCGACCTTATAGTACAGCCGTTCCGCATCCCTGACACCGGCAATGCAGGCATCCAGCGCAGCGTTCAGCCGGTGCTCGCTGCCCGGCGTGATGTTCCACGCATCGCCGGAGCAGAGCTGCTGCGGGACCTCCTCCCAGTTGGTGCCGTCCTTGCTGCGGTACCAGGTGTACACAGCGCCGTCGAGTCTGTCCGTGCTGCCGTTGACCTTCGCTGTAAAGCAGCCGTCGGTCCGAATGCTGTCCACCAGCTCTGCGCTTGTGACAACGGCAGTCTGCGCTGCGGGGTCGGGCGCGGCGAGCAGCGTCTCCATCACAAGGGTGCGTGCGGTCTCGGGCGTTGCCGCGGGGTCAGCCGCCGGGGTCGGCTCCGCCTCAATGTCGGGGTCCGGGTCAGCCGCCGGGGTCGGCTCCGCCTCACTTTCGGGTTCCGGTGCAGGCGGGTCCGGGTCGGCGGGCGCAATCGCCGCCGCAGACTCCGCCGTGGCGGGCAGCTCATCCGCCGCAAACACAGCGTTGGCCATGCCTGCCGCCATACAGCAGGCCAGCAGCACAGCCAACAGACGTTTTTTCATGTACGGTTCCTCCTTTGCTGGTTTCCCGCGCGGGGCTTGTCTCCCCGCCGGGTCATTTGGGAGTATACCGTCCGCCGCCCGCGGAACACGTCGAGGGCTGCTTTCTGCTAAAAGGTTACAAAAAAGACGCACCACGGAAGTTTTTCCGTAGCGCGTCTTTCTTTTATTCACTTCTGCCCTGCACCTTTCCGCAAGCGCCCGCCTATGGGACACCTGCGGGCCGGGCATGCCCGGCCCCTACTGTCTCTGCAATGGGGAAATGCGCTGTAAGGGCACACTGGCGGGCCGGGCATGCCCGGCCCCTACCGCTCGGCTGGGGGATACAGCACCGCTCCCCCGCTTTACACCACCGTCACCAGCGTCTCACAGTCGCCGGTCACGGCGTACTTGCCGCTGCCCGCGGGGATAAAATAGCTTTCGCCCTTTTTGACCTTCACGGTCTCGCCGCCGCAGGTCAGCGTGCCCGCGCCGTCGGTGATGAGCAGCGAGACAAAGCTCTTTTCGTCAGCCGCACCGTCAAACGCGCCTTTTTTCACGTCCACCGTGAAATACTCGCACTGCGCGAGATGGCTGCCGAAGTCGTGCTTCTGCGGCGGCGTGCGGCGGGTCACGTCCAGCGCCTTTTCAATGTGCAGGGCGCGGGGCTTGCCGTCCGCACCGACGCGCCCGTAGTCGTAGACGCGGTAGGTCACGTTGGAGTTCTGCTGCACCTCGGCCACGACGATGCCCTGGCAGATGGTGTGCAGCGTGCCCGACGGGATAAAAAAGCAGTCGCCCTTGTGTACGGGCACGGCGTTCAGGACCTCGGTCAGGGTGTTATTTTTAATGCGCTCCGCAAACTCCTCTTTGGAGATTTCGTGCGTAAAGCCGTAGTAGAGATACGCCCCCGGCACGCAGTCCAGCACATACCACATCTCGGTTTTGCCGTACTGGTGTTCGTTTTTCAGCGCGTAGTCGTTGGACGGGTGCACCTGAATGGACAGGTTCTTGCTGGCGTCGATGAACTTTGTCAGGACCGGGAACTGCTCAAATTTTGCGCAGTCCGTGCCCAGGGCTTCGGGGTGCGCGGCCGCGTAGTCCGCCAGCGTCGTGCCGTCGGGCAGATAGCTCGGGCCGTCCGGGTGGCAGGACAGCACCCACGCCTCCGCCAGCGGTTCAAGGTCGCTCTGCACGCCGAAATCGGTGCGCAGGCGGCTGCCGCCCCACAGATAATCCTTGCAGCTCGGGGTCAATTTCAGAATTGCCATGCCGTTCACGCTTTCATCATGTCCGCAGCGGCTTTGGCCAGCGCGGCGTTCACGGCATCGGCGGCTGCCTCACTGTCGCCAACGGCGGAAAGATAAACTTTAATTTTCGGCTCGGTGCCGGAGGGGCGGACCATCAGCTTATGCCCGCCGTCCAGATGGTATTCCAGCACGTTGGCGCGGGGCAGGCCGGTGCCGTCGGTGTCGTAGTCCACGACGGACTCCACCTTGTACCCGGCAATGTTCTCCGGGGCGTTGGCGCGCAGCTTCTTCATCAGCTCCTGCATTGTGTGCATGCCGCTCTCGCCCTCAAAGGCAAAGCTGCACAGCGCATTGCGGTAGTAACCGAACTCCCTGTACAACGCCTCGATGGCGTCCAGCAGCGTCTTGCCCTGCTGGGCGTACCAGGCCGCGGCCTCGCAGACCAGCAGCGTCGCGTTGACAGCGTCCTTGTCGCGGACGTGGCCGCCGGACAGGTAGCCGTAGCTCTCCTCAAAGCCGAAGATATAGCGTTCGGGACGCCCCTCGGCCTCCAGCTTGCCGATCTGCTCGCCGATGAACTTAAAGCCGGTCAGGGTGCGGCGCAGCTCGACGCCGTATTTTTTTGCCACCGGCGCTGCCATATCGGTGGAGACGATTGTCGTTACCGCCACGGGGTCGGCGGGCATCGTGCCCTGTGCCAGACGGGTGCGGCAGATATAGTCCAGCAGGATGATGCCCATCTCGTTGCCGGTAATCAGGCGGTAGCCGCCCTTGCCGTCGGGCACGGCGGTGCCGCAGCGGTCACAGTCGGGGTCGGTGCCCAGCAGCAGATCGGGGCGGACCTTGTCGCACAGCTCCAAGCCTTTTTGCATAGCTTCGCGGATCTCGGGGTTCGGGTAGGGGCAGGTCGGGAAGTCTCCGTCGGGCTTTTCCTGCTCGGGCACAACGGTCACATGGGTCACGCCGAGCTTTTTCAGCAGCTTTTTCACACATTCCAGACCCGTGCCGTTCAGCGGGGTGTAGACGAGCTTGAGCACGTCGATGCCCGCGCCGTCGCCGACGCGCTGGTCATAGACAGCCTGCACAAAATCATCGAGGCATTTTTCGTCAATTGTCACAATGCGGCCCGCGGCGGCGGCAGCGTCAAAATCTGCCAGCCGGACATCGTCAAAGCAATCAATTTTTTCGATAGCTGCCAGAATTTTCTCGGCAGCCTCCAGCGTGATCTGGCAGCCGTCCGCGCCGTAGACCTTGTAGCCGTTGTACTTAGCGGGGTTGTGGCTGGCCGTCACGCAGACGCCCGCGCCACAGCCGAGGTACCGCACCGCCCACGAAAGCGCCGGGGTCGGCTCAAGCCGGGGGTACATACAGGCGGTAATGCCGTTCGCGGCCAGCACGCGGGCGGTCTCGCGGGCGAACAGCGCACCGTTATGGCGGCTGTCGTGGGCGATGGCTACCTTTTTGGGCAGGCCGGACGCATTGAGGTAGTCCGCCAGCCCCTGCGTTGCCTTGCGCACGGTGTAGAGATTCATCCGGTTCGTGCCCGCGCCGATCACGCCGCGCAGGCCGCCGGTGCCGAATTCCAGATCGCGGTAAAAGCGGTCCGTGACGGCGTCGCTGTCGCCCGCGATGGAGACGAGCTCGGCTTTGACGGCGTCGTCCAGATCCGGCTGGGCAAGCCAGCGGTTATAGAGGTCGTTTATATTGTTCATGGAGTTTCTCCTTTATCTTCCCTTAGATCCTGCGGGCAGCCGCAAGCCGCCCCGCCTCTCTATTATCTTGCATTTTTACCGCTTTTGCAAGTACCAAATCTTTGTCAGCACCGCCGGATTTTCCAATCAGCCCTGCCAGACACTTTTTATTGCCTCCGCTTCACTTTCCGCCAGCGCCGGGGCGCCGGAATTGGCAAACAGGCTGCCGTAGCGGTAGAGTCCCGCGCCCTGCACCCCTAAGCGGGCAAGCAAAGCAAGCTGGTCGGCCAGCGCATGGCCGGAAAACCACTCAGAGCCGGCATCGGACCCATCCCCTGCGCCGACGCGGTAGGCTCCCAGCCCGGCGTACAGCTTCACGCCCGCCGTGCGGGGCAGTGCGGCCCACGCGGCGGCCAGCTGCGCAAATCTGTGCGACGCATCGCCGTTTTTTATATATTCCTGCCCCCAATAAAGCTGGGGCATCAGGTAATCCACAGTCCCCTGCCGCAGCCAGCGGGCCGCGTCGCTGTATTGCAGGGTGTAGTTCTGCTCCGGGTCGCCAGCCGGGGCTACGCCGAACCGCACGCCGTACCGCCGGGCCGCGGCGTGGCAAAGCTCCATCAGGGCGTTCACGTTCTCCCGCCTCCAGTCGTCCTGCGTCAGTGTGCTGCCGCTGGCCGCGTAGTCCGCCGCGTCAAAGGCCGGGTCGGTGGTGGGGTAAAAATAGTCGTCAAAGTGGATGCCGTCCACAGCGTACCTTGCGCACAGCTCCCCCACCCCGTCGGCAATGTACTGCCGCACGTCCGCGTTGGCGGGGTCAAGATACGCGCCGGTGTCGGTGTACCTGACCCAGTCCGGGTGCAGCCGCGCCGGGCTTGCGCCGCACAGCGCCGGGGTCTGCCCGGCCTGGATGCGGTAAGGGTTGACCCAGGCTTCCAGCTGTAAGTCCCGCGCGTGGGCGGCGTCCACCAGCAGTGCCAGCGGGTCAAACCCGGGGTCCTGCCCCTGCGTGCCGGTGCAGAGGTGGCTGAACGGAAAGTAGTCGCTGGGGTAGAGCGCATCGCCGAAGGGCCGCACCTGCGCCAGCACGACGGTTGCGCCAATCGACTGTATATTGTCCAGCATTGTGCCGATTGCCTGCGTGAACGCCTCCGCCGACGAGAAATCGACCTGCTCCCATTCCAGATAGCTGACCCACACAGCGCGGTAGGGCGCGGTGGCCCGGGCGACGGCGGTTGGGGTGGGAGTCGGCGCCGCAGTGGGGGCCTGGACAGCCTTTTGCGGCAGTGCAAGCAGCGGCGCAAGCAGAAAAACGGCCATTATAAATAAGTAGAATCCGATCCGACGCATGGCATGTACCTCCTGCGGTATGTATATGCGGGGCGGGCAGCGGGTAGGACAGGGCCGCTGGGAGGCTGCCCGTTGCCGGGCGGTCATGGGGTCCCCCTTTGCCACATTGACAAAAAACACCCCGCAATGCTATAATGTTTTTATATGTAACACAATTTTTATCTACCCATTCCTTCACACAAAGGCGGAAGCACTATGACCAGAGAACAGGTCGAAACGGAAATGGCCCAATACCGCACCATCTTTACTGTGGTGCGGCTGCTGGATGCTGCGCAGGTCGGCGGCGAGGAGTCCGTCAACAGCTTTTGCAGCTGCTACAGCTATTGGGGCAAAAACACCCCCTGCCGGAACTGCATCTCCCGGCAGGTGCTGGAGGATCACCGCCAGCGCACCAAGCTGGAATACATGGGCAGCGAGGTCTTTCAGGTCACCGCCGTCTACCGCGAGGTCGACGGCGTTCCCTGTGTCATGGAGCTGGTCCAGAAGCTGGACGGCGAGACCCTCATTGACCCCGAAAACGGGGACCGCCTGATAGACAGCATCACGAGCTACCACACCAAGCTCTACCACGATGCACTGACCGACAGCTACAACCGCCTCTACTTTGAGGACGCGCTCAAGGACAAGACCGACCCCGCCGGTGTGGCCGTGCTGGATCTGGACGACTTTAAATTGATCAACGACACCTACGGCCATCAGGCCGGCGACACGGCGCTGCGCACCTGCGTTGACGTGGTGCGCGCCTGCATCCGCAAATCGGACGTGCTCATCCGCTACGGCGGCGACGAATTCCTGCTGGTGCTGCCGGGCATTGAGCGCGCGGCGTTCCTGGCCAAGCTGGACCGCATCCGGGCGCAGCTGCACGCTGCCAGCGTGCCGGGGTATTCCCGTCTGCAGCTGTCCGCCAGCATCGGCGGCGTGATAACGCAGCCCGGCGAGACCGTGGAGCAGGCAGTCTCCCGCGCCGACAAGCTGATGTACCAGGCCAAGAACCGCAAAAACATGGTCGTGACCGAGGACAACGCCCGGGACGGCGCTTTGAGCGCTGCCGGGCGCGAAAGCCATTCCCGCCAGAGCATTTTAATTGTGGACGACTCCGAGATGAACCGCGCCATTCTGGCGGAGATCCTGGGCAGCGACTACAACATTCTGGAGGCGACGAACGGCAGGGAATGCCTGGCCATGCTGGAGCAGTACGGCACCGGCATTGCGCTGATCCTGCTGGACATCGTCATGCCGGTCATGGACGGCTTTGCGGTGCTGAGCGAGATGAACCGCAGCCACTGGATCGAGGACATCCCCGTCATCATGATCTCGAGTGAGGACGCCGACACCGTTGTGCGCCACGCCTATGAGCTGGGCGTCTCGGACTATGTCAGCCGCCCGTTCGATGCGGGCATCGTCTACCGCCGCGTTTTCAACACGATCAAGCTCTACGCCAAGCAGCGGCGGCTCGCCTCGCTGGTGACGAGCCAGATCAAGGAAAAAGAGAAAAACACCAAGATGATGATCTCGATCCTGAGCGAGGTCGTCGAGTTCCGCAACGGCGAGAGCGGCCAGCACGTGCTGCACATCGGCACGCTGACCCAGCGCCTTCTGGAGCGGCTGACGCAGAAAACCGACAAGTATGACCTGCCGCCCGAAACGCAGGAGCTGATCGTCATGGCATCGGCGCTGCACGACATCGGAAAGGTTGCGATAGACGATAAGATCCTGAACAAGCCCGGGCGGCTTACCCCGGAGGAGTTCGATCTTATGAAAACCCACACCGTTGTGGGCGCGAACATGCTGGACCATCTGGGCCGCTATAAAAACGAAGCGCTTGTCAAGACCGCCCACGACATCTGCCGCTGGCACCACGAGCGCTGGGACGGCCGCGGCTACCCCGACGGCCTGGCCGGGGACGACATCCCGATTTCGGCACAGATCGTCTCGATGGCGGACGTCTACGACGCGCTGGTCAGCAAGCGCGTCTACAAGGCCGCCTACTCACCGGACACCGCGGTGCAGATGATCCTGCACGGCGACTGCGGGCAGTTCAACCCCCTGCTGCTGGAATGTCTGGTAGATATTCAGGACGTCTTAAAGGCCGAGATCGTCGGACGGGGGAACGAATCGGTGCTCGCGGCGGCGGAAACCTCTGCGGAGGGGTCAAGACCCCTCCCTACGATGCCACGATAACGAGCGGTTTGTAGGGAGGGGTCTTGACCGCTCCGTGCCCGTGCGCGGCGGCGGAAACCTCCCCGGGAGGGATGAAGCCCTCCCCTACCGCGCCCTTATAAATTGTGTAATTGTTATGATATTGCGGATTCTGTTGAAAATATCCTCTGTCTATGGTAAAATAAGGAGATAACTATTAGAGAGGACTTTTCCTTCTTCATGACAAGTAAACGCGAAAAGCTGCAATACGCTTATGTATTTTTCGCCGACCTGCTCACGATGGCCGTCAGCGTGCTGCTGGCGTGGCTCATCACCGACGGGCTGTTCGGCGTGCTGATCCCCTACACCAGCACCGATTGGCTCCAGACCCTGTGCCTGCTGTTTGTGGCGTTCGTCGTCACCTTCTTCTTCTTTGACCAGGACAAAAACATCGTAACACGGTCTGAAAACGAGGAAATCAGCCTTTCCCTCCGGTTCAACATCGCGTTCGGCCTTGTTTATGCAGGCTGCATGCTGCTGGCCAAGGCCACGATGCTGGACTCCCGTTATTTTGCGGTCACAGTGCCCGCGGTCAACGCGGTGCTGCTGCCGTTCTCCCATGCGATTTTAAAGCGGCTGCTCATCCGGTTCCAGCGCAGCTGGGGCATGGAGACGCTCGTCGGCGTCGTCACAACGTCGGACCGGGCCGAGCGGCTGATCTCCGAGATCCGAAAGGACTGGTCCCGCCGGGTCGTGGGCGTCTCGCTGCTGGAGGCCACGCCCGCCGCGATCTCCACCAGAGTCTGCGGCGTCGAGGTCAAGGCGACGTTCGACGACTTCATGGACTGGATCCGGCGCGAGGCGCTCGACGAGGTCTATGTCGATGTGCCGATGGACAGCGGCGAGAGCTTCATCCCCTATCTGGACGAGATGGAGAGCATGGGCCTGACCGTGCACTTCCGTCTGCCGCTGCTGGACCGCATTGAGGAAGCCTGCTGCGACGAGACGAGCGCCGCGCGGCTGAGCCGGTCCCTGGGGCGCTGCGCCGGGGGCAACATCGTCACGATGGGCACCGTTGAATTGCAGCTGCGCGACCAGATCGCCAAGCGCTGCATGGACGTGGTGGGCGCTGTCATCGGCTGTATCATCAGCATCCCGATCATCGCGGTGGTCGCCATCCCGCTCAAGCTCGAAAGCCCCGGCCCGCTGTTTTTTAAACAAAAGCGTGTGGGCCGCAACGGGCGGTATTTTTACATCCACAAGCTGCGCAGCATGTACGTGGACGCCGAGGCCCGCAAGAAGGAGCTGATGGCCCAGAATGAAATGAACGGCCTGATGTTCAAAATGGAGGATGACCCCCGCGTGACCAAGGTGGGTAAATTCATCCGCCGCACCAGCATTGACGAGCTGCCGCAGTTTTTTGACGTGCTGCGGGGCGATATGAGCCTTGTGGGCACCCGCCCGCCGACGGTGGACGAGTACAAGCAGTACGAGAGCCACCACAAGCGCCGCCTGTCGATGAAGCCGGGCATCACCGGCCTGTGGCAGGTCAGCGGGCGCAGCGACATCGAGGATTTTGAGGAGGTCGTCAAGCTCGACGTAGCCTATATCGACAACTGGTCCCTCTGGGGCGACGTAAAGATTTTGTTCAAAACGATTTACGTTGTGTTCGCGGGGAAAGGGGCGAAATGATAGCAAGCAGCCGTTCCGGAAAGGGACGGCTGCTTTTTTTGCCGCCGCCCGGCCCTTATGGGGAAGCTGACGCTGCCGCAAAGCACCCGGAGCGGTCAAGACCGCTCCCTACGAACTGCCGCTCACGGGTGCCTTGTAGGGAGGGGTCTTGACCCCTCCGGGCAGCCTCTCTCCACGCCAAAACGGGGCCCGCTTTTCGGCAGGTCCCGTTTTGGTTGGTATAGGAAAATAATAAGAAAATGGCTTGTTTATCCCCGCATTACACGATCTTGCGGGATTTGTGGACGCCGGTCTTGAGGAACTCGACCCATTCCGCAATGTTCACGGCGTGGTCGCCCAGGCGCTCAAGGTACTTATCGATCATAAATAAGTCCAGCGCCGTCTCGGCATCGCTGGGGTGGGCAGCGATGTAGGCCGCAATTTCCTTGGAAATACGGCTGAACATCGCGTCGCAGTCGTCGTCGCGGGCAATGACCTGCGCGGCGGTGGACAGGTCCACCTGCACGTAGGCGGCAATGGCGTCCTTGACCATGTGCAGGGCAATGTCGCCCATCGCGTACAGGTCGTCCAGCACGCCGACGGTGCGCGCGCCGTCCGGGTGGAGATGGAGCGTTATCTCGGCAATGTCGCTGGCCTGGTCGGCGATGCGCTCAATGTCGGTGACCATCTTCAGCGCCGTGGAGACCTTGCGCAGGTCGCCCGCCACGGGCTGCTGGCGCAGAAACAGCGTTAAGCAGCGGTGCTCGATCTCATGCTCGGCGGAGTCGATTTCGCTGTCCCGGGCAATAACGCTGCGGGCCAGCTCGGTGTCGCCGGTGCGCAGGGCGGTCATGGCGCTCTCGATTGCGCCGCCGGCGGCGTGGCCCATGCGGGCCAGCATCGTGTCAAGCTGCAGCAGCTCGGCGTCGTACATTTTTCGTACACTCGTACCCATTTGTCGTACCTCCTTAGCCGAAGCGGCCCGAGATGTAATCCTCGGTGCGCTTGTCCACGGGCGTGGCGAACACACGCTCCGTCGGGCCCATCTCCACCAGCTCGCCCAGCAGGAAAAATGCCGTCTTATCGCTGATACGCGCGGCCTGCTGCATGTTGTGGGTGACCATGACGATGGTGTAATTTTCTTTCAGCTCCGTGGCCAACTCCTCGACCTTGGATGTCGAGATGGGGTCCAGGGCGCTCGTCGGCTCATCCATCAGCAGGACCTCGGGTTCAACGGCCAAGGCGCGCGCAATGCAGAGGCGCTGCTGCTGGCCGCCCGACATGCCCAGGGCGCTCTTGTTCAGGCGGTCCTTGACCTCGTCCCAGATGGCCGCGCCGCGCAGGGATTTTTCAACGATCTCGTCCAGCTGCGCCTTGTTATGGATGCCGTGGGTGCGCGGGCCGTAGGCAATGTTGTCGTAGATCGACATCGGGAAGGGGTTCGGCTTCTGGAACACCATGCCGACCCGCTTGCGCAGGACGTTGACATCCATCTTGTCCTTGTAGATGTCCACGCCGTCCAGTCTGATGTCGCCGGAGATGCGGCAGCCCTCGACAAGGTCGTTCATCCGGTTCAGGCTCTTCAAAAAGGTCGATTTTCCGCAGCCGGACGGGCCGATGAACGCGGTTATCTCCTTTTCCGGGATGTCGATGTTGATATTCTTCAGTGCATGGAAGCTGCCATAGTACAAATCCATGCCGCGGACTTCAAATTTGTTCATGAAATGACCTCTTTGCTATATCTTCGTTTTGCGCGGGTTTTAGCGGCATGGTTCAGCGGAGGGGTCAAGACCCCTCCCTACAATTTGCCGGTCATGGGTGCCCTGTAGGGAGCGGTCTTGACCGCTCCGGGCAGTGTTCCCATCAACACCCGCTCCGTTCTCTCTGCAGCGTAGGGCCCGCAACTTTACTTCTTCGCCAGCCTGCCGGCCACAAAGCCGGACAGGCAGTTGATGACCAGCACCAGCACCAGCAGCACCACGGCGGTGCCGTAGGTCTGGCCGATGTAGAGCCCCTCGTTGGAGAGCAGGTACATGTGTACGGCCAGCGTGCGGGTCGAGCTGAATACGCTGGTGGGGATCTTGGCGACCGAGCTGGCCGTGTAGATCAGCGCGGCGGTCTCGCCCACGATGCGGCCCGTGGCCAGAATAACGCCGGACAAAATACCCGGCATGGCGCTGGGCAGCACGATGGTGAACACCGTGCGCAGCTTGCCGGCGCCGAGGCCGAAGCTGCCCTCGCGGTAGGAGTCGGGCACGGCGATGAGCGCCTCCTCAGTCGTGCGCATGATGACCGGCAGCACCATGATGGCCAGCGTGAACGCACCGGCGATCATCGAATAGCCCCAGTGCAGCTTGGTGACGAAGAACAGCATACCGAACAGGCCGTAGACGATGGACGGGATGCCCTGCAGCGTCTCGGTGGTGACGCGCACGACCTTGACCAGCTTGCTGCCGCGGTGGGCGTACTCGACCAGCCAGATGGCCGCAAAGATGCCCAGCGGCGTCGAGATCGCCAGCGAGAAGGCCGTCATCAGCACCGTGTTGATGAGCGCGGGCGTCAGCGAGACGTTCTCGGAGTTATACTCCCAGGCGAACAGCTCGGGCTTCAAATTGGGGATGCCCATGACCAGAATGTAGCCGATGAGGAACACCAGCACCGCGGCGGTCAGCAGGGCGGCCATGCGCACAAGCCAGCGCAGCGCGGCGGCCTGCATACGGGCGGCGCGGCGGTTGCTGCCGCCGGTGGGCATGAACTCATGCGGTTTTGCGTAGGTCATATCGGCGGCTGTTTGCGCTGCGGCAATCTCAGGCATAGTCCTTACCCCCTTTCACAAGGCTGAAGCAGAGGTTGATAAGCAGGATGAATACGAACAGCACAACGCCGGTGGCGATCAGCGCCTCGCGGTGGAGGTCGGCGGCATAGCCCATCTCGATGACGATGTTCGAGGTCATCGTGCGCAGGCCCTGGAACAGACCCTTGGGCATCCAGGTCTGGTTGCCCGCAACCATGACGACGGCCATCGTCTCACCGATGGCGCGGCCAATGCCGAGGATGACTGCCGACAGCACGCCGGATTTTGCGGCGGGCAGCACGGCGTAGAACACGCTGCGCTCATGCGTCGCGCCAAGGGCAAGGCTGCCCTCGTAGTAGCTGCCGGGCACGGCGTCGAGGCTCGTCTTGCTGACCGTGATGATGGTGGGCAGGATCATGATGCCCAGCAGCACGGCGGCGGTAAACAGGCTCATGCCCTTGCCGCTCTTGACGTGGAGCACGGTTTTGAAGAACGGCGACTTGACCATGGCCTGCACGGCGGGCACAAGCACGATCATGCCGAAGAAACCGTAGACGACGGACGGGATGCCGGCCAGCAGCTGCACCGCCGGGAGCATGACCTTATTGATGCGGGGCGACGCGAACTTGGACATGTAGATGGCCGTCAGCAGGCCGATGGGCACGCCGACGAGGATAGCCCCCGCCGTGACGTAGATGCTGCCCAGGATCATCGGCAGGATGCCGAAGATGTCGTTGCCGGGCTTCCATGTCGTGCCCAGCAGGAACTTGAGCGGGCCGATCTTGAACAGGGTGGGCACGCCGTTGGCAAACAGGAAGATGCAGATCAGTGCCACCGCCAGGATGGACACACAGGCGCAGAGGGTGAACACGCCCTGCATAACGCCTTCTTTTAGCTTGGAGGTCATTTTCCTATACTCCTTTGGTTACATGCCATGTAGGGGCCGGACATGTCCGGCCCGCGGCCTTCCCATAACCGCGCGGTCACGGGTACGCTGCGGGCGGGGCATGCCCCGCCCCTACGGTGCTGCTATACTTTACTGCACATCCGCCCAGGTGGTCAGCTCGCCGGTGTAGATGCCCTTGATCTGGTCAACGGTCAGGTCGTCGGTGGTGTTGCTGGGGTTGACGACGACGGCGATGCCATCCAGCGCCAGCACGGTAGCCTTGGCGCCGCCCTCGACCTCGGAGTCCTTCAGCTCACGGCTGGCCATGCCGATGGTGTAGGTGCCCTCCAGCGCACCGGAGACGCCGGTGGTGGAATCGGTGGTCTGGAGCTCCAGCTCGGCGTTGGGGTTGACGGTCTTGTAAGCCTCGATCAGCTTCTCCATCAGCGGAGAGACGGAGGAAGAACCGCCGACGACGATCTTGCCCTCGGGCTGGGCGGAGGTAAAGTCCGCGCCGTCCTCACCGATGTAGCCGTTGTCGGTAGCGATGGCCTGGCCGTCCTTGCTCAAGACATAGGCGATGAAATCAACGGCCACGGGGTCCGTCGCGTCGCCCTTGGTGACGATGTTGAACGGACGGGACAGAACGTAGCTGCCGTCCTTGACGGTCTCGGCGGAGGCCTCGACGCCGCCGACGGTGACAGCCTTGACGTCATTGCTCAGAGAGCCGAGGCTGATGTAGCCGATAGCGGTCTCATCGTTGGCGACTGCGGTCATGACGCCGTTGGTGCTGGACTGGATGGCGGCGGCCTCGGTGGTGTTATCGACCTTCTTGCCGTCGGCGTTCTTCTCCTCGACACCGGTCAGCTCGATGAAGGCACCGCGGGTGCCGGAGCCGTCCTCACGGGAGATGACCGTGATGTCCTGGTCGGCGTCGAAGTCACCGGCAGGGGCAGCCTCAGAAGCAGCGGCCTCGGAGGAGGCAGCCTCGGTGGAAGCGGCGGTGCTCTCTGCAGGAGCAGAGGAAGCAGCGGCGGAATCGGCAGAGCCGCAGGCAGCCAGGCTCAGAGCCAGCGCAGCAGCGGTAACGGCAGCAATTGCAGAAGTACGTTTCATGTGTGTATTCTCCCTTTTTCCCAAATTTATGTGGTATAGTTTGGATGTTTTGCTAGTGCTTCACCGGAAGCAAGCTAATTGTACCGCGGTTTTGCGCCGGTTTCGACCATAGTACGGTACAATCGCGGTAAAGGTTTTGCAAAGAGGGGGCAGGTTTTGTGTAGAGCGTGTAAAGTTTGTAAAGTTTTGGGAAAGGGAGAGGGGTGGGGGTGGAGTTAGGAGAGAGGAGTTAGGAGTGGATTGGGCGGCAAAGGGGTGACGGGGCGGCGGCGGAAGGCCCGGCAAAGCCCCTCAGGCCTCGCGGCAGCGATGGCCGGAGGGGCTTTTGCGGTTCGCGGCGGCGGGAGGCTGCGGAGGGGTCAAGACCCCTCCCTACGATGCAAAAGGCAAAAGGGCGGTACCGGCAAGGTGGAGGGCCGGGCATGCCCGGCCCCTACGGACTGCTGTTTCCGGCATCGGGGGTTCGGGGGAACACCCGAATTTAAGGTGGAGGAAGGCTCGGCGGCGTTAAGAACGGACAGTAATACTG
>OLOJ01001270.1_pt1 | contig 23935 bp, 26 predicted proteins | sample 1672251 | NCBI WGS metagenome assembly OLOJ01 (sample SAMEA3136664, study PRJEB25190) | human gut metagenome | biome: human gut; feature: human-associated habitat; material: faeces | place: Austria | collected 2013 | reverse complement strand
GAGGACAAAATCAAGCGTCTGCTCCGTGAGGAAGTCCGCAAAATGTGACTTCTTTGTGAATTTGATGAAAAAGTCCTTGACTTTTCGTCTCTGGGAAAACCCTGAAATCCATCCTGATCAGCGTGGGCGTCCGCCTGTCTGCCTTTAATCTCCCTCAGATCGCCCGGCTGACCTACACTGACGAACTCCGCCTGGAAGAAATGGGAGAAAAGAAAGTGGCCTTGTTCTGCTGCATCCCGGATTCGGACAAAAGCTTGAACTATTTGGTGGGCATGATTTTCGGGCAGCTCATTCAGACCTTGTACTTCGTAGCCGACCGGAAATACAAAGGAAGGCTGCCGGTGCCGGTTCATCTGCTGATCGATGAAGCGCCGAATATCGCCCTGCCCACAGACAACTTTTTGCCCTGGCTTTCCACCATGCGAAGCCGGAATATTTTTTGCAGCTATATCGCTCAGAATATGGCCCAGATCAAGGCGCTGTTCAAGGAACAATGGGAGTCGCTGGTGGGCCTGTGCGACGAATTCCTCTATCTTGGGGGGAACGAGAAGGAAACTCATAAATACGTTTCCGAGCTTATGGGCCGGGAAACGCTGGATACGAACACCTACGGCCGCAGCCGGGGACGAAGCGGAAGCTTCAGCGTCAACGACCAGCAGACAGGCCGGGAACTTTTAACCCCGGATGAGGTACGGCTGCTGGATAACCGCAGGGCGATTCTATTTGTCCGGGGAGAGCGTCCCATCATGGACGATAAATATGACCTGATGCGCCACCCCAATATCCGTCTGGCGGAAGATGGCGGCGCGCCGCCTTACGATTATACCCAGGCGAAGGACGCCGCGGACGATCTGGACTACTCCCCGGAGCAGTACAACGATTTCGAACTTCTGGACCCGGAGGATTTTCTGGATGAGAAGCCCCGAAAAAAATTACCATATTAATATGATTTGTTAGGAGGAATGCCATTGAGAAGAAGCCGGAATAAAGCATATCCCGAAAACCGGGAACCGTCAAATTCCCTGCGGCTTGGAAAAAGAGGAAAGAAGCAGTTTGCTTTTTACACGGCGGCTGTGCTGTGCGCCTGCTGCTTTTCCGCCCCGGTACTCGCTGCCAGCGATCCCCTTGGCGTAGTGAATAACCTTTCCAGCTTTATCTTTTCCCTGATCCGCGCCATCGGATTGATCCTGCTGGGCTGGGGCGTGGTGCAGGTGGGCCTCAGCTTCCAAAGCCACGATCCCAGTCAGAGGTCCCAGGGTTTCCTGACGCTGGCGGGCGGCTTGGTCGTCACGTTTGCCAAGGAAATTCTGGACCTAATCACAGGATAGCAAAACCGGAAGTAAGGAAGCCTGCAAAACCTGCCAAGAGATGTCAAGACCTAAAAGCAGAAAAATTTCAAAAAAACAACCCAGGGGAAAGGGCACAGCAAAGCAGGCCGTCGTGAATCGGCGGCCGTGGAATTGGGGTGGAAATAGGCGATTATGATGAGGTTACAGCGTCTCCAAATAAGCCGTGACAGTGCCGTAATAGATCCTTAGGAACTTGTTCGCCGCAGCGGTCATGTAGACATAGTAGTGCTTGCCCTCCTGCCTTTTGCGGTCAAGGAACTGGAATACAGGATCGTCAGCAGGCGCATGTTGAATAAGGGTAGACATGACTTGGAAAAGCGTCTTGCGCAATCTGGGAGATCCGCGCTTGGAAATGTGCCGGTTCTTCGAGTCAAAGGTGCCGGACTGGCAGGGTGGTGCATCTACACCGGCAAAGGCCACTAAGGATTGCTTGCGGTCAAAGCGGCGCACGTCACCGATCTCCGCCATGAGTTGTGGACCGAGTACAGGACCGACACCGAACATCCGCATGACGATTGGATACTCTGGAAGCTGTGAAGCCAGTGTGAGCATCTGATGTTGAATCGTGGAAATAGTTTTTATGATTGTGTTGAGTTGAACTGCCGCATGGGTAACAAGGAGTTTGATCGCATCGGACATCGGAAGCGTGTTCACCTGTGAGGAGGCGTGGGCATAGATGGCCACAGCCTTTTCCACGCTGAATCTGTACCCGGTTTTGGCGCACCACTTTCGGTATTGATTTGTGAACGCTTTCTCAGATTTCATGCAGACACACTCGCGGTGCCAGAAGTTTTCGGCGAAATCCACCCATTTCTCGTGTCCATCCGTATCCCTGGGAGCACTTTTGAAAAGTGTGTTGACGCCGGGAAACGTCCCGTCCAGCAGAGAGATCAGATTGTTTTTGAGATTGACTTTCAGCTTTATGTACTGATCGTACTGGCGGCGACACGTTTTGAGAATCTGCCGGATTTGATCAGCAGGAGTGTAGCGTTCGAGATTAGCCCAACGGTCAAGACAGTAATTTGCAATTTTCACAGCGTCCAGTTTGTCCGTCTTGCCCTTCCGAATGGAGTTGTTGCCGTATTTGTAGATTAACAGCGCATTCACGACGCAGACAAAAAGGCCCACATCGTGCAATGCCTTGGCTATGGGTTGCCAGTAGTTCCCGGTGTACTCCATAACGATCCGTGTTTCTCCGGGCAGTTCTCCCAGAAAGCAAGCCAGTTTGCTCAGTTCTGCATCCGTGTGGGATACCTCAAACGGTTCCGCGACCACCTCGCCGAAGGGCCGCATAACGACTACCGTGCTTTTCCCCTTAGAAACGTCGATCCCCACTGCGTTCATTTCTCTTGTTTTCCTCCGTTCGATCATTTTCAAATTGGCGACCATCGTTTTCCCACTGCCGATTCAAATTGCTTGGTCACACGAACACCCTGGGTTCCCAGTGGTTCAACCTGCCCCAACCGAACGCTACAGTGGAAGGATGGCTGACTGTTTAGCAGCCGGACATGGTTAGTCCATCAAAAGTCTCGTCAGGCCAATTTCCCTTCCATTGTAGCTTAAGTGTGAGTCCAAGAAAAGCATGACTGGCTGACACGCTTTATCCGGCCTGTTGACATTGTAGCAATAAAAAGTCAAGCCCTCAAGCGGACTTGACAAAAGAAAATATCGCAGGCAGCGGGCGGAGAAAAGCACAACACCAAAAGGCCGCCACGAATGCGCCGACCTGCAGAGCCTGATTACAGCTGTTTATTTCGTGTGATGCAAGCCTGTGGAATCCATATCTACAGGCGGCAGATCTTCCAATGCAGCGAAGTATGCCATCCTACCTCGCACCTTCGGCACATCAATATGAGCCATGTCGTTCACCTCCAATTTTTCATTTTGCGTAAGTTTGCGATACACCACTCTTGCCGTCTTGTCAATACGTTATGCGAAAGTTTTTACGTGAAACGCAATTTTTGCTTGCGCAACGTATTTGCCTGTGATATAGTTAACTTATCATAAGAGGGAGGTACTCATTATGGGAAATATATCATCTGTCTTGAAAGCAAAGCGCAAAGAATTAGGACTTACACTCGCACAGATTGCCGAAAAAATCGGCGTAACCGAAGCTACTGTGCAGCGTTGGGAAAGTGGAAATATTAAATCGTTACGGCATGAACGCATTGCCAAACTGGCTGACATTCTCGGCGTTACTCCTGCTGTATTGATGGGCTGGGACGAACCCACCGCACCAACTCTCCCCTCCCCCACCATCACCGAGGACACAGTGACATTTCCGGTCATCACCAGCGTAGCGACGCACTACGACGGCGTATCCATCGACGAGAGCGCGGCCGGCGAGAAGATCGAAGTGCCGCGCGCCTACCTCAAAGGCCGGAAAGCCGAGGACTTCTGTGCTATGCGCGTGCGCGGCGACAGTATGTATCCGGCGTTCCAGAACGGCGACATCGTGCTGGTACTGCGTCAGTCCACCATGAACCACTCCGGCGAGATCGGCGTGATCAGCTACGGCGATGACGAAATGACCATCAAACGCATCAACTATGTGGACGGCGAAGACTGGCTCAAGCTTGTGCCGCTCAATCCCGCGTACCCGCCCCGCCGCATTGAAGGCGTAGACCTCGAAAGCTGCCATATCATCGGCATCCCGCAGGTGCTGATACGGGAATATTAAGAAAAGGAGCTATCCCGCATGAATGACCTGAAACCTGCTCTTGCACAGCTTGCGAAGGACTGCGGTGCACGCAAACTCGTCCTGTTCGGCTCCCGCGCACGCGGCGATAACCGTCCGCGCAGTGATATTGACCTTGCGGTGTTCGGTATGCCGGAGGAGCAGCAGACGCGGTTCTGGTGCGGCATGGACGATCTGCCGACCCTGCTGAAATACGACGTTGTGTTTGTCGATGACTACACCTCGCCCGAGCTGCTTGCTGAAATTGACCGAGATGGAGTGATACTGTATGAAAACCAAACGCGATAACTTTGTAAATGCTGCACATCGACTGGCGGAGGCGGTAACGGACTATCGGAACATCCGAAACGACACCGTCCGCGACGGCATGATCCAGCGGTTTGAATTTACCTTTGAGCTGGGCTGGAAGGCACTCAAGGAATATATGCTCGACGCTGGCATGCAGAATACCCTGCAATTCCCAAAGCAAGTGCTGCGTGAGGCGTACGCCGCCGAGCTGATCGACGATGAAAGCGTCTGGCTGGATATGCTGAATGCCCGCAACCAGACTTCGCATATCTACGATGACCATACTGCCGCTGTTATCGCAGCAAAAATCCAGAACGCCTATCTGCCCGAGTTGCAAAAGCTCGCCGCGCGGTGGGAGAAATAAAAAATCCCGCCCCGGTGCTACCAACACCAGAGCGGGACATTCACGGCAAGCCGCTGCGCAAGTCCTTTTACAGCACGGTGAGTCTGTCCGATGCGAAGAAGAAAGCCGAGGAGTACCGCGTAGCCTCCGAGGTGTCGGCTCGTACCGGTGAAGCCTTTGTGCCCTCCACCTACAAGCAGCCGTTCGTTGACGTCAACACCTATGAGCTGACCTATGTCAGTCTGGTCGAGGGTCATCTGATCCCCTATTTCGGGGCGGCGCGGTTGAGCGATATTCGTCCGGCGGACATACAGGCGTACTTCGCCACAAAGACGGAATGTTCGGAGAGCCGGCTGAAGAAATGAACTGCACCCCATTTGTTAGACAGTATGATATACTATCTAATAGATGGGGTGATTTATTATGTCGCGAGGAAAACCGAACAAACGGTACACGCCGGAATTTAAGAAGCTGGTCGTGGAAACCATGATGGAAGAAAGGTTGAGTCACAGCGAAACCTGCCGTAGATTTGAGGTAAACAGCAGAGATCAGATCAAATCATAGGAGCGAATCCATCTGGAAGAAGGGCCGGAAGGCTTGTCGGTTGAGCGACGGGGCCGCAGCAGCACTGGTCGGTCAAAGAAGCTGCCAAAAGAGGTAGAAGAAGATCTGTTGGCCGAAGTGCAGCGACTGCGTGCGGAGAATGACTACCTAAAAAATTTGCAAGCCTTGGTTTTGGAAGACGAGCGACGCCAGCACAAAAAACGCTGGTAGTTCAGAAGCTAAGGCAAAAACACGCACTCAGTATTCTGCTCTCAATCGCTCAACTGCCCCGTGCAACTTTCTACTATCATTTGAAGCAGATGCAAAAAGATGACAAATACGTATCTGTTAAGGAAGAAATCGCAGCAATTTAATTCTCTCTGAACCCCAAGACTGTCCAGCGGCTTATGAAGGAGCTGGGCTTAGTTTGTCGTGTCAGGATGAAAAAATATCGCTCCTACAAGGGAGAAGTGGGCAAAATCGCACCAAATCTGCTGAATCGAGATTTTCATGCGGACAAGCCAAACCAGAAGTGGGTCACCGATGTGACAGAGTTCAGTTTGTTTGGGGAGAAGCTGTATCTGTCCCCAATTCTCGATCTGCACAGCAGCGATCTGGTCAGCTATACCATATCGGATCGCCCTGTGCTCAGCATGGTGACAAACATGCTGAACGAGGCATTTGCAAAAATTCCAGACGGAACAAACCTCATTCTCCATTTTTCTTTGGGCTGCCCAAAAGTGAGCTGCTGTATTTGCAGGAGTTCCGCTCCATGGAGCACTTCAAACAGGAACTCGTTGCATATCTGGATTACTACAACATCCGCAGAATCAAGGCAAAACTGAAGGGCTTGCCGCCTGCAATTCACAGACAACAAGCCCTTTCGGCTGCTTGAACAATTTTTACTTCAAAATATTGTCTAACTTTTTGGGGGCACTTCATGCCGCATGTCTTCTCTTCATAACTGGTTTTTCTGTCGTCCGCCGACATACAGTTCCATCTGATCAAAGACCATTCTACTGCATCGCTATCGGGTTTTTCCGTTGCCCGCCAACATTCCGGCCCAAAGTCCGGCATCAATTTCGGATTTTAGGTGCCAGCCGCACCAGAGGGATGACGCCCTCTGTCCATTTTCATTATATGCATTTCCAGTGGAAAAGTCAACGAAACGTGTGAAGAAAGAGCTGTCTACTTGCGCAGTTAACTCTTTTTGCTGCATCATAACTCTTTTCAAGTTAAGATACAATATTAGAGTTAAGATCCGTCGCAGACCTACATCTCCACTACCGCTTCTCAGCTAAGCTACTGATAGCGCTGCGCTTATGCACTTTATAAAATAAAACGAAATTTCAAAAGAGAATTCTCAAAACTGGTTGATTAAAAACCATATATCGAATATACTATAAATAGGAAAGCAGGCGACAGCCTGCTGGTGCGGCTGACACCTTAAATCCGATAGAGAATCCGGGTGTATAAACCGGAGGGTTGGCAGGCAACGATAAAACCTGATTGTGATTCCAGACGTATGGGCTGGAGTGTTGGCGGACAACGATAAAATCAGTCATAAGGGGGAGACGCACAGCATCGCGGTGTTGTAGTCTCCCTTTTAATTTATATGGAGTCAACATCAACCGAATATTTAAAAAGGTTGCGAAATTAGTTGATATTACGGTATGGAGGATTGTCTAACTTTTTTTGGGGGCACTTCAATATTCTATTCGCGCGGGAATAAATTCAAAAAACTTCTATTGTCATTATACCTATCGCACAAACGAAAACCAGCAAATCCCACTCTCATTTTATCCCCGTTGGGGTACAGTTGGGGCCAGAGCGCCTGTCCGCATTCCTCCAAACCTCTGAAAAAATACAAAAAACGCTGATTTCCTACGAAATCAGCGGTTAAGCATGGTTGTGGGGACAGGATTTGAACCTGTGGCCTCCGGGTTATGAGTGATTGCAAGTGTATTACAGCCGTCCATAGCGCAATATACTGTATATGCCATCACATCATATGTGCTATATATTATATGTGCTGTTGCCTGCCGGATACTATATCTGCACCGTAAAGAACAAATAAAGAACAACGTCTGCACGGCTACTATCAGCTTTCCCCCTGGCAACAGACAGCTTGACAGCGCCATACAAAACAGTTATACTAAAGACAATAAAAGGGCACTGTCCACAGACGGTTAGCCCTTTAAGAAAATCGTATCAAGAAATGACCGCTTTACTTGTCAGGGAAAGGCGGTCATTTCGCATATATAGTGAGTATGTAGAGCAAAACTGCTGTGCCTACAAAGAAATGCAAAAGTTTCTTGCCCATGCGCCCCCTTTACAAGGGAGTGACTAACCGCCTGCTATCTGGAACTGTGTCTTGCTACGAGTATAACAAAATTCGACATAAGCAGCAATAGCAAAAGGACGCTTCAAGCGTCCTTTTTACTGTGCAAGCGGGTGCAGCAGGTCTTGCTGCATATTGCGAAGCTAAACGGCCGAGTTTGCGGAGCAAACCGGCCGCATTCCGTTTTTGAACAGCCGATTTGCTACCTGCCTATGTAATTCAATCCTTATAATGATAGTAACCATCCCAGGGATGGTGAATACATCATTTTAATTTCTGAAGAAGAAAATGTTAAATCGCTTAACTCAATTGATGTAATTTTTCACAAAAATCAGAGAGTTAGACAAGCTTGGAAGTCCTATATGGATGAAGCAGACAAACCTTCTTCAAACCCACAACAACTTAATGATAGATACATAAAATTGCTTGAAGAGATGGCGCTTATCTGTGGATATAAAGATATACGGTGGAATAATCTCAAGCGGTATTACTATCCAAGTGGCCTTTCAAATCGAAAAAATGATGATGAAATTTTGAAAAGCTGCAAATTAAGACCGCAGAAAAGGCCGCGTCCGATGCGGTTGGCCAACAAAATACTCCTCAAAATGAACAGTTCGCTAACCAAATGATGCTTCAGCTATTGCCTAAGCTAATCGAAAATCCAGATAGCTTTAGCAAACTAATAAAGCTTGCAGATAAAGCAAAAAAGTAATTACAGAGGGAAAAATCGGCAAGTTTCTGGTAAAACTTGCCGATTTTAATTTATTCGGTTTTTTTCACGTAGTAGGTCTTTGAACAAGGCGCTCATGTAATCGCTGCGGCCATACAGAACATGGTCAATGTGGACATCGCTGTCTTGCACACGGTAAAACACCATATAATTGCCGCTGACAAGAAAACGATAGTCCGTACCGACGTCTGCAATAGAGGATAATAGGGTTTCCATCTCTGCGAAGTTTTTCAACTGGTCAACCGCATCCATAATGCGATCGACCACATGCTCCGCAGCAGAACGGTTTTGAAGCTCCGATACGATATAATCCCAAATATCATCCAAATCACGGCGGGACTCGGGCGAATAATGAATTTTATTCTTCATTCGCTTTTGCGCGGAAGTGCGCCCTCATATCGTCCGTTGTCAGCCAGCCTTCCGTTTCGCCAGAGTGACGGCCTTTTGCAAGCTCGTTCATCAGGCGGATAGTTGCCTGTGTTTTCTCATAGTCCTGCATATCCACGATGGCGTACCGTTCGCGCCCATTCTTCGTCAAAAAGACAGGAGCACCCACAGCCACATCAGGCAGTACCTCGCTGTAATTTCGCAGGTCAGAAATGGGTTTAATATTCGGCACATCTATCAGCTCATTTCAAACATAGCATATCCCATTCTGCTGTAAAATTCAACAGCAAGTTTGCAGCACTCGCATATTTAGAATAAATACCTCTTGCCAACTGCCAGCAAACCCTTTCAGCTGCTTGAACAATTTTTGCGTTGAATTTTTGTCTAACTTTTTTGGGACACTTCAATTTCTGTCCCCACTGATTAAAATAATTCCTTATTCTTATTATATCTGTTTTAGTTTTACCCTATCGCGAATAGAACTCACTTTCTGCCACTCTGACCACAAAGTCATACTCCGTTGGGGTTGCTTTAGAAGGAGCAATATTATAGCGTTTGAAAACCTTTCTCAAATAAGCAAAATGGTCCTTATCTTCTTGGGGCAGCGGAGCAACCCAGCCGGTTTCATCTGCATGCCTCTCCACCTGACGGAGATATTCAAGTCGCTTCTGATCCATCATTAGGCACCTTTTTATTATAAAAAACTAGGACGCCGTCGCAACGCCGCCCCGTACAAAAACTATAAATCGTTTTTTGATGCTGAAACTATTATATATACTCTCAGTCTGAAAATCAATCCTCATTCTCCAACTTTTTAGAAGATGTGGTATGATTGATTCTTATAAAATCTGACGGATTAGACTTTTCAAATTTGACTGAATGATATTCTGAAATTTGACCGATTGAAATTGTAAAATCCGACTAAATAGCCTGCAATAGCAGCAAGATGCATAAACCGCCCATATAGCGACGCCTGCACGGACTTTCAGCGACATCTTGCCGAAGAAATAGCGGCACCTCGCCGGAACGCAGCGACAACCTTTTGAATTCACGATATAATGACTTAACACATGTGCAATCAGCATGTGACAAATCATAGCTCAGATCACACAGTGCGTGTCATCCTGAAAGAAGCGACTAAACACAATATTCACTGGCCTCTTGACGAGGACATTACCAACGCCGAGCTGGAGCGAATTCTTTTCCCATACAAATACCAGAAAATCAGCACTTACGTGGAACCCGGTTATCCGTACATTCACCGCGAACTGGCCAATCCCGGCGTTACGCTGACGCTCCTTTGGGAAGAATACTGCCGTAAGCGCTACGAAAGCAGCCGCACGCCGTACATGAGTACACAGCTTGGCGATAAATACCGCAGATGGGCTCGCATTACCAAGGCAACCATGCGCATTCAGCATAAGCCGGGAGATGCAATCCAGGTTGACTGGGCCGGAGATACTGTCCCGGTATATGACTCAGTTACTGGCGCACAGAGTGCGGCCTATCTGTTTGTAGCGGTGCTCCCGTGCAGCTGCTATGCCTATGCAAAAGCCTGCGACGACATGAAAACAGTGAACTGGCTGAACTGTCATGTTCATGCTTTCAATTATTTCGGCGGCGTGAGCAAAGCTGCTCATCTGGTACAATGGGATAAGAACAACTTTTAGGAGAGATTTGTACAAGCTGTTTCCTAAAATATGAGCCATATTATGTAAGATAGCCGGTACAGTAGAAGCCGTTCTCGAATGAGGACGGCTTCTCTGGTTCACTTTTCGTAGGGGATACGGAAATAGTCAAGATAGGCTTTGTACTTATCCTGTGCGGTTAAGCAGGTATCCGTAAGATATCCCTTTTCGTTATACCATTCCTTGAGACCGCGATAATAAAACAGCTTGAGGTTTTCTTCTATGATAAACGGAACGATGTTGTATTTGAGACATTCCTTGAACATGATAAGCCGTCCAACGCGACCGTTGCCGTCTTGAAATGGGTGGATACGCTCAAAGCGCACGTAAAAATCCAGAATATCGTCCAGTGTCTTTTTAGTAACGGCATTATAGTCAGATAGCAGAGCTTTCATTCTATCGGCAACTTCTTCTGGAAGTGAGGTCTGCATACCACCGACCTCATTTGGCAAGCGCTTATACCCGCCAACGGCGAACCAGTCCTTACGGGAATCGCTAGTGCCGGTTTTCAGAATATGGTGCAGTTTTTTGATGAGATGCTCGCTTAGCGTGCTGGCTGCATGATCGATGATTAGATCAATGCAACGAAAATGATTCGAGGTTTCAATCACATCGTCCACATTCAGCACCTCGTTTTCTATACCGATGGTGTTGGTTTCAAAAATATAACGTGTCTGGTCGTGCGTCAGGCGGCTGCCTTCGATGTGGTTAGAGTTGTAGGTCAGGTCGATTTGGGTTTTGTGATAGATGCCTCCGGCATACTTGGTTCGTTTTTCTTCCTGCAGAATGGAAAGCAATGTTTTGACAGGCGTTTTTTTGCCGTTACTGCGAGCAGGCTTTTCCGCATTCTCGGGAATGTGCCATGTTTTGCCGATCAGCACAGCATCCGGAATACGGTCTTGTGCGCAGTAATTTCGCACGCTTCGTTCAGAAATATTCCACTTTTTCGCTGTTTCTGCAACAGAAAGATAGTTCATATACTCACCTCCGAGCGGGATAGCTGTATTTATAGTATACCATATTATCGGCAAGAAATATACAGAAGTACAGAATGAGTCGGATTGTTTTTTGCCGATGCATAGGTCAAAAGCCGTTCTCAAATGAGTACAGCTTTTTCATTACCCGAAAAAGGAGAAGATGTCGCTCTATTACGTGAAAGTGTCGCTGAAACTCCGTGCAGATGCCGCTCTCACTCCGATTTATGCACAAGATATTGCGTATTTAGCATAGTGATTTTTCTTGTTTCGCGCTCAAAAGCGTGGTATGCTGAGAGAAAAGTAACATACAGCGGATATTCTCCCTATCCGTTGAGAAGGAATACAGAATGAAGATCACCTATGCAGAAGAAAAAGACATTGCTGCCATCGCCGCGGCAGAAGCCGCCTGCTTTCCGCCGGCAGAAGCGGCAACCGAGCAGGAATTTGTCGAGCGGATTAAGTATTACGGCAATCACTTCTGGCTGCTGTACGACGCCGACAAGCTGATTGCGTTTGTCGATGGGTTTGTCACGGACGAGCCGGATTTGACCGATACAATGTACGAAAACGCCTGTATGCACAACGAAAACGGTGCATGGCAGATGATTTTCGGCGTCAATACCCTGCCGGAGTACCGCAAACGCGGCTATGCCGGTGAGCTGATCCGCCGTGCCATCGCCGATGCCAGACAGCAGGGCCGCAAGGGACTGGTGCTGACCTGCAAGGAACGGCTCATTGCGTACTACGCGAAATTCGGCTTTGTCGATGAAGGCGTGTCCGAGAAATCCACGCACGGAAATGTCCGGTGGCATCAGATGCGGCTGACGTTTTGAGAAGTTAGAGGCACGAAACCGCTGCTTTTTGACGGCAATCACATAACATAATATCTACTATTCCGCAAGGCGTACGCTTCTTACCCCAAGAAGCAATCCCCAAAGCAAAAGGTTTATGGTCCTTTGCTTTGGGGATTGTTCTGTCCCCCCGCTTATGCGGGGATAATTTGCCGATTTTCAAATCTAAGCGCTTACATCAAATTGGGGTGACCCCCGCAAATGCGGGGAAGAATTGTAAGACACTTTGCGTGTCTTCCATTCCTTTTTCGAGAGTTACTCATATTTTTAAGTAATACCCAAATCGGCGTCTATCAAGCGTTTTGACGGCGATATCGGCACATTCCTCAGCTGACAATTCTGTCAGCTCTGCAATTTCTTGAAAGGACAAACCGTCATAACGAGCCTGCAAAATAACATATTCAAGCTCAACCCATTCAAGAGCTTCCTTCCAAGGCACGCCAGGTTTATAGGGCTCCTTAGGCACCTTTGGACGACAGTTGTAACACACACCATCCCGTGCAGGAGTACGTCTTTTCCCACAGATAATGCAAATCTGTGCAGAATTAACCCTTTTCTTGTCCCGGCACCATTCACACAATCGATCCTCAGAATTTGTGAGGTGTTCCTTACAGTCTTTACATACATATTTATATTCTCTCATATTGATTCTCCTCATATATTTCCGCAGCATTTACTCATCCACATTCTGCGATGTGCTTGCGACGGCGATGCACACGCCTTGCCGCTTCAGGTACTTTCTCTTCAGCGCTTTTCGGTGCAAATAATCGGGTATTCTGCCATGCGTGTGTAACTGCTCCGACCGGTGCGACAGCCGCCATTGCTTTTCGCATCGAAGCATCGCGCGGGTGAACGTAGTAGTGCGTGGTCGTGGTTACATCCGCGTGTCCAAGCAGACCCGCAACCGTTGCAACATCGATCCCCTGCTCGATCGCACGGGTGGCAAATGTATGCCGAATGTCGTGAAAACGAACGTGCGGCAGGCCAAGACCGTCCAGTACATCGCCCCAGTAGCTGCTCAGATGGTCCGGATCCATTACACCACCGACTGTATTATAGATGATGAAATCATCAGCATTCGGCGTGCGCTTAAAAAGAGACTCGAACCGCTGATACTGTACGGTAAGCAAACCCTGCAGTACTTCCGGCAGATACAGATCTCGCTCGGAAGCATCGCTTTTCGCAGAGCTGAAGATAAGTTCCGTCCGCTTGCCATACTCTGCCGCAGGATCAACCATCACCCGGCGTACGGTCTGTGTAATATGCAGCGTGCCGCTCATCGCGTCGTAATTACCCCAACGTGCAGCACAGACTTCACCCAGACGCATACCGCTGTACAGTGCTAAGATAATACCTGCATTATTAAGCGACAGATCAGAAAACAGCCACTTTTCGAGCACTTTTTGATCGCTATCACTCATAATATTGTGCTTCTTCGAGCGGCAATACGTATATACGGTCGCAGCAACCGGATTTGCAGCCATAAGGCCGTCCGCAACAGCACGCTTACAACAAACATCCAAGACAACGCGCATATTTTTGATGCTTTTTGCGCTCAGCGCGCCGCCAGTCCGCAGATTGCCATGCAGGGATTCCTCGTTGAGAAAGTGCTGTACCACGGCGGTAGTCAGACTTTTCAAAGGCACGTCACCCAATTTCGGCAGGATATGTTTGTACATGTTGTCATAGTAGTGTTCATAGCCGCTCGGCTTGGCTACCGGCTTAACGTAAACCTCCAGCCACTGCTGCGACCATTCCCGCAAAGTTACACCCATGACCTCGCCTCCTTGCTCGGGAAAATAAAATCTCCCATGCGCGGTGCGTGATGATGTTGATCGATATACTGTGTGTACTGCGTCTGTACCTGCCTGCTCTGGCTGTCCGTCAAACGGATTTGTCTGCCGTTCGGAAAGGTCAGCCGCTGACACTCGAACTCGTAGTCTTTCCAGTGCAGCCTTTGCATATCTGAGAAGGAATTCTTCTTCATCGTAATTTCGCCTCTTTCTATATGTGATTTTGAGCGAAAATAAAACCGTGCAGGCAATATAGAGCCTACACGGTGTCAAAATCATACAGCAGAAAGAAGTATAAATATAGCACTAACAAAGGTCTTGTGCAACCCTTAAAAAAAGGGTATACTAATACTGCGGTGCGGAGTTTTCCGTTGTGTAGGTGGTCGAGTCACCTGCGCAGGCTGTCAAGGGTGCCAGCTCTTGGCAGCTGCTGTTTTATTTTCTGATTGTATTATAAATAATACGCGCGCGTATATCAAGGAGTATTTTTGCCAAATATACGCACGCGTATATATTGATTCTGCACATTACCTACAATAGGGGGTATCCACCATGGCATCTGAAGCACAGCGTCGTGCTAACGATAAGTGGCGCGAAAAATTTGATGAAATACGTTTTCGTGTGCCTAAAGGCCAAAAAGCATGGATTCAAAATCATGCCATTGCTCAAGGAGAATCAGTAAACGCTTTTGTAAATCGTGCTATTCAAGAGGCTATGGAGCGGGATAATGCTGCAAAGTAAATAAATCTCTTAAAATTCAAAACACTTTCTCTTAGGATTTCTTTATGACGTATGATTCGTCTCTCAAAGAATTAGTGAGGGGCCCGAAACCTGCACTTTTTCAGCAGTACACCTTCTACGTCCCTGCCGTTACACATACCGTAGACATATTAAATCATATAGATATTTCAAAATCTCAATGGCATTTGTTCAATAATTATGTTATCCTGTATACACTTAAATTTTTTAAGGCTGTGGCTCCCCTACTTTTAAGTTGCATTAGAGAGATGGGAGCGCTCAGATTTCCTTACCCACGAAGGACCTGTACGTTTAGATACAGGTCCTTTATCATACCATAAAATATCTAATGCTCCGGTGCTTTACTTTTACCTACATATTTATATATACTGTTGGCGAACACTAAATTCGTCAAAATAATTTTTTTATTTTCGTGTTTGCTTATATCTTTTTACTTTTTATGTTTTATTCCGGAACATATTTCTTGTGCCAATTTTCCTATATAAAGTTATAAATACACTATATTTTCGATTTTTCATTACCCTTTTCTCATATATTAGTTTTTTCATATGCCATCTCAAAAAGATTCTCGCACTGGTGCTGGCGTTCGCTTGCGCGTTCACCATGTTCGCTGGTGCGGCGTTCACGGATCAGGCCGACATCAAGGCTACTGACGCTGTGAACATGCTTTCTTCGCTGGGCGTAATCACCGGTTACACCGATGGTTCTTACCAGCCGAACAAGGTCGTTACCCGTGCGGAAATGGCCAAGATGATCTTCGTTGTACGCAACAACAAGATCGACGACTCTGCTTATCAGAGTAACTATTCCAAGCTGACTGACATCAGCAACCACTGGGCAAAGGGCTACATTAAGTTCTGTGAGTCCCAGGGCATTATCGCTGGTAAGGGCAACAACAAGTTTGACCCGGACTCTCCGGTAACCGGCGTTGAAGCTGCTAAGATGCTGCTGGTAGTTTCCGGTTACGACTCCGCCAAGGCTGGTCTGACTGGTTCTGCATGGCGCACCAATGTACTGAAGTACGCAGGCGCAGCTGGTATTCTGGACGACGTAAACTCTGCTCTGGAGCAGGGCCTGCCGCGTCAGTACGCAGCTCAGATGATCTACAACACTCTGGATGTTAACCGTGTTAAGTGGTCCAAGGACTCCGAGTCCTTCGACGACGTTCTCAACGGCGGCGTTAAGGAGACCGTAGGTCACGCTTACATGGGTCTGTGCGCAGACTATGGTACTCTGGTATCCATCGACAAGGATGCTCTGTCCATCAAGTTGGACAAAAACTACGATTCTGACAACTACCATACTTATACCACTAATCCGGTTAAGTTCACCAAGGTAGCTGAGAATTATACCTCCCTGTTGGGCCAGAAGGTTAAGGTAATGTTCAAGGATGGCAAGCTGAACAATGTTCTGGGCGTTTATGCTATCTCTGACAACACCGTTTACAATACTCTGATGAACGACGTTGAGAAGGACGGTCAGAAGATCAAGTTTGATGGCACTTCCTACTCTGTTGATTCCAACAACATCGACACCTACTTTGTTGGTATCAACGGTGCTTCCGAGCTGGGCAAGAAAGCTGTTTCTTACTTCGACAAGGGTGATGCCCTGAACGCTGAGAAGACCAACGGCAACACCTCCCTGTCCGAGGTAACCTTCGTTGATTCCGACGGCGACAACAAGATTGACACCGCTATCGTTATCGAGAAGACCGCTGCTAAGGTAACTTACGCTTCTTCTTCCGAGATCGTTGCTGGCGACACCTACAAGGCTGCTGACGAGAACATCGCTGAGGGCTTTGCTAAGGACGACTACGCAGTAGTTTCCAAGAACCTGTACAAGGACAACAAGGACGTTGTTAAGGCTGACGTTCTGAACGACACCGTAAACGGCTTCAAGACCAAGACTGGCTATGTTCAGTACAAGATCGGCTCCACCTGGTACAACGCTGCTAAGGCTTTCTCTGACGTTGACACCGGCGACAAGGTAAAGGCTTACGTTGTAAACGGCGTTGCTCTGGATATCAGCTCTGACGATTCCAACGGCGCTCTGCCGACCGTAGCAGTTGTTACCGGTATCGGCGGTGACACCATCACTGGCGATCAGGTTAAGCTGACCTTCTTTGATGGCACCACCAAGACCGTAACTCTGGACAAGGTTGTTAAGTCCAACGGCGATTCCTTCACCGCTGCTCTGGGTACTGCTTACAGCTACTCCGAGTCCAAGGACGGCTACAAGCTGACTCAGCTTTCTGGCAAGAAGTACAACGATTACGAGGCTCAGGAGATCATCACCAGCTTCGCAAATACTTCCTTTGATTCCAATAAGGCGCTGACATCCGGCGTTGGTAAGGATTACAACACCTACAAGTCTACCTATGCAATGGATGACAACGCTAAGGTTGTTCTGGTTCAGTCTTCCGGCAAGTGCAAGGTTGTAACCGGCAAGCAGTACAAGGCTCTGGCTACCGTCGATCAGGGCACGCTGACCTCTGCGTTCACCAAGAAGACCAACGGTCTGACCAAGATCATGCTGGCTTCTGCTTACGTAGTTGACGTTGACAAGACCGGTCACTCCAACGACAACTACGCTTACATCGTTAAGACTGGCTACAAGACCGGCGACGATCGCACCGCTTACACCATCTGGGACGGCGAGAAGAACGTAGACGTTGTTGAGAAGGTTTCCTACTCTGCTGGCGCTCGCGACAAGGGCATGGTAATCGGCTACTCCACCATCGATGAGGACGGCTATATCAACGATGTACAGACCTACACCGGCTCTAAGTTCACTGCTGCTGTAGCTAAGGGTTCTGAGGACACCTCTACTCTGTACTACGCTGGCGTACAGGGCGTAAACGGCGATTCTTGGGTAACTGTTGACGGCGTTAACAAGCTGAACATCACCAAGGATACCAAGATCCTGAACGTTGATTCCGACGCTGACGACGACGATCAGATCGGCAAGTCCGGTACTGCTCTGTTCGCAGCTGAGGAGATCGCTGACTCCGGCAAGTACTACATCAACGCTTACTTCGTAATGGATGAGACCTTCGGCTCCAACGACGACGCTGATCTGGCATTCATCGTATTCGACGTAAAGGGCAAGATGGACGGCCAGAATGAGTCTAAGGTACTCTCTGCAAACGGTAAGGTTACTAATGTAACCTGCACCGAGAAGACCTTTGAGGCTGGCAAGACCTACGATCTGGTTCTGACTGGTACTGCATCTTCTGACGTAACCGTATCTCTGACTGGCGCTGTATTTGCTGCTGACGGCAAGACCGCTTCTCAGAAGGTTACCTTCAACGACAAGGGCAACGCAACCATCAAGGTTATCGCTCTTGGCTCTGACATCACTGTAAAGGGCGCGTAATTTCTCCTTTTACACAATCGAAAACCCCGCTCTCTGAGCGGGGTTTTCTTTACCATTTAAGGAAAGCACCCAAAGCAGCGGATAGTTTTCTGCCAAGATCCAGCGATTCAGAATAGTTATCAGAAACAACAGGACGAGCAAAATCAAAGTCTGCATTGACCAATGCACCGAAACCCTCACCAGACTTTTTAAGTTCAATGGTCACATAATGTTTGGGGTTAAATTGCTCCTCGAAACTATAGCAGCGGATAGTCGGCTTTGACATACGAAAACGACTAACTAACCATTTCGATGTTTCTCTTAATAACTCCAAAGTAACTTTTCGTTCGTTACAACGCATAATATGTACATCTCGTTTATTCGCTATTACCCACACTTCACCTGCATGAACATAATCTTATGCCTTATGTTTTTTGGTAAAATAAAAGTCGGCAAAAGAGCGCTAAAATGTGAACACCCTGATGGTGCAAAAAAATGAGCCATTGACAACACTTCCAATAACAGCTGCCATTAGTTTATGTTTAATAGACTACGACTGTAGCGGAAAGGTGTTGACAGAGTTTAATTGTCTCGCCTCTATAGAGAACCTGATTTTTATGGGGACGGTTGGCATGAGCAAAACACATCTTGCCACAGCCATTGCTCTGAAAGCCTGCCAAGAAGGGCGAAAGGCCCGGTTCTTTACCGCAGCCGGTCTTGCCAATTTCCTCTTGGAAAAGAACAACAAAGGAACTTTGAACAACTTCCTCATCTCGCTAAAAAAAGTGGAGCAGATTGTGATTGTTGAAATTGACTTTGTCCCGCTGCACAAAGATGCAGCCAAGCTGCTGTTCCAAGTAATCTCTGACTGCTACGAGCACAAGAGCCTGATTATTACTTTCAATTTAGAGTTCTCTCAGTGGAACACCGTCTTTGGAGACAATAGACTCACGGCAGCTCTGGTTGACCGGTTAATCCACCACAGCCATATCGTGATTTTCTCCGGTGAGAGTTACCAGCTTACGCAGTCCATGAATCGGCAGCGGAGTTCTTTTTGAAAAAGGGCTTTGGGGCTCCAAAAGGTGAGCAAAAGAGCTCGACCCGTTCGCGCACCGGAAGGTGTGCGTTGGGGCTCGGCTCATACAATCCGAACAAGCATATTGGGTGTTGAAGGTGATCACCTTTTTGACACTCTTGTAAGACTTTTCTGTTGACGAACACAATTTCTCGGGGGTTCCTTTTTGTACAGATTGTTCAGTAATAAAACGGTTTACATCAGCAGATTGAATCAGGTTATGATGTGTAGTTGAATTATATAGCTTTTTTGCTCATTTTTAGGTATAATATGAATAAGAAAGATTCGGAAAGGAGAAGACCTATCTATGGAAGAACTATCTTTACTTTTGAATGCTATCAGTACATTGGCAGCAGTTGTTTCCGCAGTTAAAGCAGTACAGGCAAAAAACGAAGTCAAAAAGCTGAAAAATATTATCAACGGAGATAAAAACATACAGGTTTCAGGTGATGTTTCGGTCAGCAACAGTGGGAATAACGATGGTGTAATTTCGGGGGTGAATTCTGGTGCCATTCGGAAATAATCCAATAGTCGATAGAACGACGGTAGAAAATACCGGAGAAAATGCGGGTACTATGATAGGTTCTAATTCCGGACAAGTTAACGTAAACTGCGGATTGGGATATAACGATACAAAGGCACTTTGTCTGGATATTACCCGAGAGGAGATAGCCAAATACGCTCAAACAGCCCATATAGAGGCGGAACGGCGGCGCGATGAACTGTTTGAAATGCTTATGAACGTGCTGGCTAATCGTCAGATGGCAGATACGCAAACTTTATCCGCTTTTTGCGATCCCGCAATGCAGTTTGACTATTTTGAAGCGCAGAAAGCCTATATGAAAGCCGGAACACCGGAATTAGCGGATATATTATCGCAGATTCTTGCTGAACGGGTTGGTGAGTCTGAACGTACATTACTGCAAATCGCATTGGGCGAGGCAATCCAAGTGGCACCGAAATTGGTTACAACGCAAATGCGCACATTAGCGTTGGTGTTTTTTATAAAACATATAGTAAGATATGATATCCTTAATCATGATACTTTAACAGAGTATCTCGAAAATATTATTTTACCGATTTATAGAAGCGGTGTCGGTCGAAAACAGGCTGAGTTCCAACATCTCAATTTCACTGGTTGCAGTCAGTATGCAGCAATAAGGAGCCAAATGGCTGTATTGTTTCAGCGAAAATATGCCGGATTGTTTATGTCGGGCATTGAAAACGATCAATTACCTAAAGATTCAGCCAATACAAGTTTAGTTGAGTTATATCCTGATTTGTTTATAAAATGCCTGAATAATGATAGCTTGCTTCAAATCAATGCGATCTCCACAGATGCATTGGATAGCATTATGAAAGAGCATAATGTGACGGAAGAACATCAACGAATTATTAGAAAATTATTTCATGATAACCAAATGTCCGAATCGGAGGTCCAAAGCCTTATTGTTAAACTCGTTCCCGATATGCAGGAAGTTTTTGATTATTGGCGCAATAGCGATATTTCCGTTTTAACTTTATCATCAGTAGGTGTTGTACTGGGTGCACAGTATGCTCAAATGGTTACTGGTGAGCAATATGACCTTTCCACGTGGATTTAGCTATCGGTTCTATATTCTGGTTAGCAAAAGAAAAACCCCGCTCAAAGAGCGGGGTTTTGTTGTGTAACTTAGAATCTGAGATTCAGAAATTACTCAGCCGGTGCAAAGATGATGGTATCAGTACCAGTCTTTACAACAGACTTGTAAGTGTCACCAGCAGCGATAGCGGATACTGCGGTAGAACCAGCCTTAGCAGTGTAGAACTGACCAGCAGTGGTAACAGAACCAGTTGCAGAGGTGAACTTTACAGTTGCGCCAGCCTTGGTTGCAGTGATCTTGGACAGATCAGCAGCAGACGGAACTACCAGAGTCTTGCCAGCCGGAACAACAACAGCGGTGGTCGGCATAGCAAAAGCGTAAACGGTGTCAATGTCATCGTTCTGCAGAGCAGCAGCTACATCGCCAGTGCCTACTACGGTGTTGTTAGCCAGCCAGTTGTGCTGATTATCAACAACGATCAAGTCGTAAGCATCAGCGCCGCTAACGTGTACATAAACAGCATTGGTCTTCCAAATGCCGTCGATTACTTCGATAGCAGTGTCGATGCCGTCCTTGCCAACGGATACGCCCTTCTTGTCGTCGGTGTCAACAACCAGAACGGTGGTGTCGTCGGTGTCTACATCGAAGGAAGTGGTAGCGCCGTTAACGTCCAGGATCTGGATGTCCTTGCCATCCCAACCGGTGATAGCAGCTTCAACAGCATTCTGGATGTTTACGTCCTCAACCTTCTTATACTCGTTGCCGTTGTAGGAAACAACGTCGCCGGTGTAAGACAGGGTGATAACGTCGCCCTTCGCGTAGGTGGTACGGTCAGCAGCGTTCTTCTCAGCCAGCAGAGTCTCTTCACCGTTCTCGGTGTAGGTGGTCAGGATGATGTAAGAAGTGCCGTCAACAGTTACGGAAGCGGTCTTGTCGAGCAGGTAAGCGTAATCATTGGTGTTAGCAATGGTCGGCTCAGCAGACTGGTATACAGTAGCAACCTTGATGCGGGACAGACCGTTGTTCTTCTCAACCAGAGCGAAAGCGTTAGCGTCGAAGCCCAGCTTCTTAGCCTGCTTGCCAGTGTACTTCTTAACGTCAGAAGAACCGTAAACAACGAATACAGTAGCGTTGTCGTCAAATGCGTAACCAGCAATCTTCGCATCGCCGGAAGCAGTACCGTTCAGGCGAACGGTGTTAGACGCAGCAGCAGCGGTAGTGGTATCGCGCAGAACGTTGTCGTAGCCAGCGTCGTTCTCGTTCTTGTCGAGCAGCTGCAGGGTGTAGCCGTCGCTGGTCTTAGAGTAGGTTACCAGAGCCGGGCTAATGCCCTTAGCGCCAGTATTCATGATATTACTGTAATTAGCTTCGCCGGCAATCCTCTTGGAAGAAATGGCATTGCCAAGCAGGTAGCCGTTCAGAGCAGCCAGATCACCGGTGGAAGTGGTAGCAGTCAGCTCATCCAGATCGTACTTGGTGTTATCAGCATTGTTGATAACAGACTTAACCTTAACAATCTCGGTCTTGCCGTCCAGGTACATCAGCTTAGCTTCAACGTGGCCGCCTTCAGCACCAGAGCCATAGGTCACGCCAGTGGAAACTACAACTGCAACGTCAGAGCCGGTGCCGGACTGAGTACGGTCAACGTAGTAAGCAATACCGCTGATAACTACCATGGTAGCCTTGTCGCCGGACTTCAGCTTGGTGGTAACCTTGTTGGAAGCGCTCTTCGCATAGCGCTTAACCCAACCGGAGGTAACGTTGTACTCCTCATTGTCGCCGTTTACATCGTTGCGGACAGCACCGATGGTCTCGTCGGAAGAGGTAGCCTTCTCAACCTTAACTTCATCGTTGAAGGAGTCGTAAGTAACAACTACGAGGTCGTCCTTCTTGATGCCGTCGTAAACGTTGATGTCTTCCAGCTTCGGAGAAGTGGTGGACATGGTGTCGCCCTTAACATCCTTCAGGGACAGAGTGGAGGAGGTTACGGAAGAAACCTTAGCAACTGCCATCGGGAACTCGATAGCCAGATCGAACTTGCCATTGTTGTCGTAGTCTACGAACTTGATGGTGTTAGCGGTCTGCGGCTCGTAAGCGATGGTAGAGAAAGCAGCGGAGGAACCGGTCAGGTTCAGGTCAGAAGACAGAGTGCCAGCGAAATACTTAGCATTGTTCTCAACCTTGTACTTGTCGCCGTCAACCTTGATCTTGCCCGTTTCCTTAGCGTCCTTAACCTTATTGGTGGTAGTCTCAACAACTACGTTCTCATCGGTGGAGTAAACACCGAATACAGAAGCCTTGTTCTTAGCGTACTCATCGGTGTCGTAAGCAACCTTAACTTCTTCGCCAAGGTACTTGGACAGGTCGGTGGTGTACTTGGACTCGGTCCAGGTGTTCTCCAGAGCGCCGCTCTTGTAAGACCAGGTGTAGGAACCGTCGTCGTTCTGCGGCAGGATGGTGAAGCCCTTGCCCTCGCCGTTGTTAGCCTCTACGAGGATACCGGTGATGGTCTTGTAGCCCATGTACTTCTCGCCAACGGTCTCCTTAACGAAGGTGTGGCCGTTCCAAGAGGTAACGTCATCAAAAGCGTTGGAGTCGGTGGACCACTTAACGCGGTTGGTGTCCAGAGCGTTGTAGATCATCTGTGCAGCGTACTGACGCGGCAGAGCGTTCTCAACAGAAGCATCAACATCGTCGAACAGGCCGCACATGCCAGCGTAGGACATGGTGTTCTGCTTCCACTTCGGGCCAGTCAGGCCAGCCTTGGTCTGGTCGTAGCCGATAACAGTCAGCAGCATCTTAGCTGCTTCCTGACCGGTTACGGTTGCGTCCGGAGCAAAAGTGGATGCGCTCTTACCAGCAATGATGTTGTTAGAAGCGCAGAAGTTGATGTAGCCGCGAGCCCAGTGATCCTTGGTATCAGCGAAAGCGCTGTCCATGGTCTGATAAGCCTTGGCATCGGATTTACCGCCGTTCCAAACAACGAAGATCATCTTCGCCATCTGAGCACGAGTTACCGTGCCATTCGGACGGAAGCTGCCGTCTTCATAGCCGTCAATGACGCCCAGAGCGGTCAGCATGTTCACAGCTTCGGTAGCCTTGATATCAGCCGAATCCGTGAACGCCGCACCAGCGAACATGGTGAATGCACAAGCAAACGCCAGCACCAGTGCGAG
>OLOJ01001246.1_pt1 | contig 24277 bp, 31 predicted proteins | sample 1672251 | NCBI WGS metagenome assembly OLOJ01 (sample SAMEA3136664, study PRJEB25190) | human gut metagenome | biome: human gut; feature: human-associated habitat; material: faeces | place: Austria | collected 2013 | reverse complement strand
TATTTCTTACATTTGGAAACATTTCGTTCGGAATTGACATACATTCCACTTCTTCACCGATAACAAGCGTTTTTACACTCGGGAATGATTTTTCTGCTACTTTTCCGATTGAAACATCGTCAAATCCTTCAAATTCCACTACCTCAACGCCGTCATCAACATCCATATCAAACACTGATGTACTACCCGGAATACATGTGCACATAAACCTGCAGCCATCACCACTTTTAAATTCTTTTATCGTTTTTTTTACTCCTTTCTTTTTGCTTTTTTACAAAATTAATATGCAGTATTTGTTCCATATAGAAAAAAGCGCCCCGCAATTATTTTACGGGACGCTGTCTCAGAGTCTACAGTTTCAGAAGCTTACAGCTTCATTGAAGGCTTTTTGCTATTTTTTTTCATTTCTTCCATCAGATATGCCGCAATATCGTTGTTTTCATTATTGACAGCGTTTTCATATAAGTCTTTTGATGCTGCCGGAGTAAGCAGTCCAAGACCGATAAACTCGGCAGCTTCCGAATTTCGGCCTGTTGCTATTAAACGCGATGCGATACTTTTACTCATACGTTTTACATATTTTCTTAAATTTTCGCATGGTTCTTCTCCTGTTTTTAAAAGATGTATATATTCTGCATATGCCGTATCGGCAGAAGCATCTCCTGAATTACAGTATTTGTACAGAGTTTGCATCTTTTCCTGAATACCGGAATTTAATGCACATTCGCAATCTGATGCATTGGCTAATTCTATATACTTCGGCAGGAAATAAGTGTCATCATCGGTCACCAGTTCAACTACCATCGGCCATTTCCTGCTAGTATATTCTGAATGTGTAGTCCAGCTCATAGGACTTACAGCACGCATGAGGTTATGCGGCAATTCTCCGTGTATCGTTACTTTTTTTGCATACTGCAGTGCCTCATCTCCTACAACCCGCAGTGATTTTGGAAGCACGAACTCATTCAGATTTTTGCATATGTAAAATGCCGACCACTCAATTACCTGCAGACCTTCGTTGAAGACAACATTTTTCAGTTTGGAGCAATCCATAAAAGCCTGGCTTTCAATGACCCGCAAGCTGTCAGGAAGAACGATTTCTTCAAGCCCTCTGCATGAAGCAAACGCGATTTTTCCAATGCATTCCAACCCGTTTCCGAACTGAATATCAGTAAGGTTAGTACACCGGAAAAATGCATTGTTTTCAATCTTCTTTAACGAATCTGGAAACTTAACAGACTTGATATTGCTACATTGAAATTTGTTCTTAGATACAAATATATCCGGCCCGATAATTTCTATTCCCTCTGGAATTACCATATTTTCCGGAGCTTCTTTGATATCCGGTTTTAAGCTTACCAGTCTACGACTGTTCTTTTCAACCATAAAAATATCATTAACAACCTCCAGCTGTGGTGTTTTTGTTTTTGACTCTTTTTTTGTTTTCATTTTTCTAATTCCTTTCTTTTTTATTGTTTTTTTGTACAGTTTTAATATGCAGGAATTATCGACGGTGAAAAAAGAAATGGCAGCGCGGAGCGCTGCCTATATGTAATTCAGGCTGTTTTAACAAATCCTTTTGAAACTTCATGATTAAATTTTTCTATATCATACCAAAAGCAGCCAGTACATACTTTTGTATTTTCGTCTCCACAAATCCATCCAACTTGGTATCCCATCGTCCTTGCGTCGAACCTCTTTCCACATTGTTTGCAGACAGTACAATGCTGTCTTTTAGCATCGTTTGCTGGTTTACAAAGAGGCTGAAAGTCCTGTATTTTTTGTGTCTTAATATCCGTATTTGTTAATTCGTCATATCGTCCATTTTTGTGGTCGACTTCAACATTAACCCCAACATCCAGCAGAGCGCATTTTCGTTTTAACATTTCTTTTCTGATATCTTGGCGAATGCCACGGTATCTATTAACAGAATTCCTGTTTGTTCCATCAAGTTTAACTGAGTATACCTTGCCATTTTTATGCTCTCTTTTAATTTTATATTTTTTCCCAAGATAGCTTGCATCTGAACGAGCCCACTGACAACCATTAGTGCTCCTAAAATTCGGATGTATTTTTTCAAGTTCTTCTACTGTAATCGCTCTGGAAAAACAGGTAGTAGCGTCTTCTGCATCATATTTAACGCCTGCATATATCTCAAAAAGCATACCAAGTGTTGAAGGCGTCAGAGAAGCAGCTTGGCATTCTTTTTTCTTAACAAATGTTAATATTTTCTTATTAGAAGTTTTTACTGATTTAACCATATCCTGAATTTTTTTATTAATTTCTTTATCTGTCATTCTGCTTCTCCCTTCTTATCAACTTGTGCTTCATTCTTGTGATAGCTCTCTTTAATCCGCTTAATAGACTTGTCGTAATATTCTTTTGATAACTCGCATCCAATAAAGTTTCTGCCTGTATTATTTGCGGCAACTGCTGTTGTTCCGGAACCGGAAAAACAATCAACAACTACATCTCCCTCTTCTGAATGTTTCTTTATTAATTCTTCAATCAATGCCAGTGGCTTTTGTGTTGGATGGAATCTTCCTTTATCGTGACAAATTGGGTATTTATAAATTCCGTTATCATACTCTGAATGAAATGTAGGGCGTCCGCCTTTAACACCAAGGATTGCAATCTCTCTTGCGTTCGTAAGATAATTTGTTTTGCTGTTAAGAGGTACAGGATTTGTTTTTAACCATTCAATAAATCTCAGCTGTTTAAATTTGGCTTTTTCTAAATATTCTTTTAATGTTGTTAGCTTCCAGAGGTCGTAAAAACAAATTAAAGTTCCACCTTTTCTTAGCACCCTGTATGCCTCAGATATAACGGTGTCTAGTCCTGTAAAACCACTATCCCAGTCTCCAAAATCCATTGAGACTCTGAAGCGGTCGGTATTGTCTCCTTTAAGCTCGCCAGATTGAAAGTTTGTATCTCTTGACACTTCGTATGGAGGGTCAATCAAAAATAAATCGACAGAGTTATTTGGAAGATTTTTTAGAAAGTCAAAACAGCTTTGGTTGCTTAATTCAATACTTGTGCTACTCATTAGAAATCACCTCCAAACCAAACAGAGGTGAAACTCCAATACATATAGTCATATATTTTAATCTCTCCTTTTTGCATTTTTATTTTTTTAGTGCAAGGACTTCTTGTTTCTGAGTCATGTATGTGCAAATTTTTTAAAAAACGTAAAAATTTGCGGATTTTTTCTTGCGCCTACTACAAAAATGCAAAATCGGTGAAAAGACAAAAAAAAGAACAGGCAAATCATGCCTGTTCATTTTCTCAAATATAGAAATTTTGTTTAGAACTTTCACCGTCATTCAGACACTGAAGGATATACGATTTCAGAATCGGCATATCGTTCTCTTCTACTTTTTTCAGCAGCTCTTTCAGCGCCATCTGTGACACCAGACCGGTTTTTACAAGTCTTACCGTAAGCTCCTCCTTATCATACTCCATGAAACGCAATGCCATTTTTTTGCGTTCTTTTTTAAGTATGCTTTTGCAGATTCTGAGCCAAAATCGACATACTCCAGAAAAGCCATGTTTTGTTTGCATGTTGCTGTGTATGCATATGACCAGATGCCGGGAATTTTTTTCTTCGGATTGGCAAAGAAAGCTTCAATATCGTCAATGCCTTCATTAATCGTTGAAGGTTTCATATACCGTGGGATATATAAATACCGGTTGCCGCATTGTAGCTTCATGACCGTATCATTTGACGGTAATGGACGAAAACCCTTAATGCATCCTACACAGATATCTTTTCTGAAAGAAGGTATTGTGATTTTTTCTACCATATCGCTGAAGCAATTTACAGTTAAATCTGTAATTGATGCCGGAAGTTCTATAGATTTAATCAGAGTCTCCGCAAACGCACCAATTCCAACCTTCAGCAATCCTTCACTTAGCTGTACACTCTTCAAGCAAACACGAAAGAAAGCATAATTGCCAATTAACCGTATACTTTCCGGAAGGGTAACAGACTTTAGGTTCACACACGCCCCAAATGCCTTATCACCAATTGACTCAACATTTTTACCAAAAACAACTGTTTCAAGGTTAGAGCAGCTTGAAAATGCCGATTCACTAATTTCTGTTACTGAATCAGGTATGATGACCGATTTTACATGACAGTTTGCAAAAGCGTATTTTCCAATTGTCTTTACGCCATCCGGGATTATCACATGCTCTTTTCCCATTGAGCAAGCAACAAGCTTCTTGCCGTTCATTGTGTATGCGATACCATCAATTTCTTTAAACTCCGGGCTTAAGACAGAAAAGTTCTTGATATAAGTTTTTGAAGTACAAAAGTGGGCAACTCCTGCTACGTCCTGCTCATGCATAAGCAAATCGGTATTCAGAGCAAGAGTGTCAGGAAATCCACATTGATAGTTGATTTGCTCTACGGTCTCAGGCCTGTGGATTATCAGCTTTTTGATTTTGCTAAAATCAATATCTGAAGAAAATACTATTTTTTTAAGCCTGTCGTCCGGAATATCAATTTCATCAGCAGTATAATCAATATCAACAATAATATGTCCGGCTTTTTTGATTCCATTTTTAAATGGCTGGCTTTTTAATGCAGATTCTGAAAACGCATCCTGTTCAATTGCCTGCCAGTCTTTGATATCCTCTCCGCCAATGATATTCAAGCTCTCACAACCTTTAAACGCAAAATTGTCAATGCTGTCTATATCTCCAAGGTCTATTGTCTCATCAGCACCACGGCAGAACGCATTAAGAAGTGTCTTAAACCCGAAGTGGTTGTAAACTAGATACGAGCCCGTTTCAAATTCATAATTCATTGACAATACCCATCGCACATTCGGAAAAAGTGTGTTTAAAATCTCTATTGACACCACATCTTCGCCAATAATCAGTTTCTCTACGTCAGGAAAGCTTTTTTCGCAGCCAAGCATAAGCAAATCATACTTAATTGTGACTTCCTTAATTCCGGGAGCAATATCCATATCAAATACCCCAGCACCTTTTGGTACATTTGACCGGTATACTACCACGCCAGGCTGCGTCTCTTCTTTTAAGATATCCTCATCTGATATGTTACTATTTTTACCCATATTTTTTCTTCCTTTCTTTTTGTATTTGCAAAAATAATATGCTGAAATTCAGCAGGCAGAAAAAAGCCCGGAGCGTTAAGCTCCGGGGTGAACTTCGCTGCAAACAAAGTCTTTTATTCTTTTATTTCTTTTGTTTACGATTTCTTTTTGAATTTCTATGTTTCTAAGGTATTCTTCAACAGTCTGAGGCAGTGGATACTTTTTTGTGAACAATCCATTTTCATCCATATAATCGTTCAAGAAACAGATTACATTTCCGTCTTTATCAAGGAAATCCTGCAAAAAGAAGAACTCAACATATCCCGAGAAATTAACAAATAGCTTGAAGAAATCTTCACTGCGTTTAATCGTATTCCATAAAGGATTAAAATTAGCGTCATCATTTTCCGGATATTCATAGTATCTTTTTATACATTCCAAAGATAAATCCCATCTGTCAGCAATCATTGGATTAGTGCCTCTGTCCTGATTCATGCTTCCACGCAGTTTTGGAAAAATAATCATACCACCAATTGTATATGTAAATCGTGTTGTATCATACACAAAGCTTCTATAATTCGGCATCTGTGACTCTACTTGCCTGATTACATGTTCACATTTAATATATCTATGTTGCGTCGCGATTGAATCAGATGCAAAACGCATACCATTCCAGGTAAGATAATCAGACTTTTTGCCTTTTTGTAGCGTCATTACTTCGCCGTTTGGCAGTTTGCGGCTCCACAATGCCTGGTGGTAATTTCTTAGTGTTTCGCTTGCACTATCAGGGTCAGCATATACCGGGGCGGCTCCAAGTCCGTTTCTTCTTTCCCAGAATCCATCCCAAAAGCCAACCGTATCATCAATAAAGCACTTATTGACATCAATTTCACTCAGTTTTAGCATTTCGTTTTCCTCATTTCTCTCCATTTTCTTTCTCCCTCTTCTCCTCTTCCATCTTCTCTCTCCATGTCACCCCGACAGCAATCGCCGACCAGACATCTTTCTTCACCCCGAAGAACACGTCAGGTTCTTTTTTAGTTCCTTTTCCATTTTTTTTATCTATTTTTGCATACCGGTCAATCAATGCCTGGCGGATATTGGCATCTTTCGCTCGCAGGGTATTGCAGAGGCAGAGCTTTTCTTCTTTTCGGTAGATTCTATCAACCGGGATACCTCTGTCCATCGCCGCCTGGATAAGCCTTCCATTCCATAAGATGGATTCAATCGTGCTCTCCCCAATTGCCATTCCAAAACTCTGAAACTGTTCGTATACCAGCTGGTCATAGTCGTCATTTTTAATTATCTGCATCAGGGTGTCATTTGCGATTTTGCCAAATGACAATAGCTTTATATCGTCTTTATCAAAGCGCATGATTGCATAGCCGGATTCTGTAGTTCCGACGTCTATTGCGAAGATTTTATTTGTCATTTTTTTGTCTCCTTTTTTGCGTATATGTTTAGTATGCTGAAAAATTCTGGACAAAAAGTAAAATGCTTTTGATAAACTCAGATTTTGTCATATTAACAATGAACCGCGAAATTTACAGTTGTCAACTACTATGGTATAATAATATATAGAACGGAGGTGCGGGCATGAAACACATCAAAGAAATTTTTAGTGAGAAAGATTTATCTCTTATTGATAATGAATACAACGAATTTCTGCAGAAGAAAGAGCAATACTTGCAGAATAAAACAGATGATAATTATCTGGAATTGATTTTTGCTTACGAAATAATTGACGCGTGTCTTAAAAGTATGTTAAGTGATGGGTATATTACTTTGAACGAATTTCAATATATTCGAGCAGAACTAAAAAGGGGGCTTGCAGAATGAATTTAAACAAACATATTACAAAAACATTATTAAACGAGTATGCTGGTTCCGAAAAAAAGAAAACGATATTGATGGATGATGGAAACAAGTACTTATTAAAGTTTCCTGACCCAATTAGGGAAAAAGGGCGCGATTTATCTTATATTAACAATGCTATTTCCGAGCATATATCATGCTCTATTTATAATATTATCGGGATTCCAGCACAAAAAACAATTCTTGGAGAATACATCGACGAGAGAGGAAACACAAAAATAGCATGTGCATGTCAAGATGTAAGAGAAAATGGAGAAATGATGTATGAAATTAATAAATTGGAATTGAGTAGTCTTGATAATACTCACGCTAAAAAATTGTCATTCTCATACATGGATGAGGTTTTTAATAAAATGGATGACATTATACCTAAGGAGCAGCTAAGTGATTTTTACTATAAGATGTTCATTGTTGATGCTTTTATCGGCAATACAGATAGACATAATGGAAACTGGGCATTATTGCAATCCTCTGATAATATTCGAATATCTCCAGTATATGATTGTGGGTCATCTTTGGCTCCTCTTGTCGATGAAAGAGTTGTTTCTGCTGATGCTGGTGTGAAATATGCAATGAATACATCTTCTGTATTGGTAGATGATAAAGGAAAACATATTAAATATTGCGACTTTTTTAAAAACGAATTAAGTCCAAAAATACAAAAGGCATTATTGCAGATAGTACCAAATATTAACCTTGACGCAATTGATAAATTAATATTTAATACTGAATATCTTTCCAGAAACAGACAAGATTTTTATTTTAGTTTTTTACACACAACATATGAAAAAATATTAATTCCAGCAATTGAAAAATGCTTTGCACAGCCGGAAATTTCTTTTGCTGATTTAGCTCCAGATAAGTGTTACGATTTTTATAAGACTATCATTCAACCATTAAAAGAAAATACAAATTATCAAAAGCAGTCTTTAGATTTTCTTGGTCTTAAAGATTATCAATATTCCAAAGGCGGAAAAGGCAGAATTTTTATCTATAAAAACGGAGACATAGCCGGCGTAATATCTTCTCGTAGTAATAATAGAGAAACCAGAAAAAATTATGCAATATTGACATCGTTTGGTTTAAATATTGAAAAGATTATTCAATCCATTAAGATAGAGAAGGAAAAAACAAAGTGCACTCAGGAAAGTAAATCTAAAGTGGAGATACCAAAAAGTAAAGAGTTCTTTCATAACAACGATTCATCATATGATGATTTAGAGGACAGATAGCATTTAAATCACACAAAAAGAGCGAAGCCAAAAACTTCGCTCTCACTCTTTCTCAATATACAATCAAACCCCCAGTTCTTTCCTTAATTCATCAACCTTCTCTCTTTCCTCATCAGCAATCTCGCACCACTCAAAATACCTCTTCCAAAACTCCTCGCCTTCTTTTTCAAGCATTTTTCCGTATGTTTTTTTGAAGTACTCGCAGTAAAGCTGCCACTCCTTCTGGCGGTCAAAAAAGATGTTGTGCTTTTTTGCTTCTTCAATCTTTTCTACAGATTCTTTTTCCTGTTCTTTTCTGAATTTCAATGTCAGGATACCGGCTTCAACACTCTCACCAAAATCAGACATCTTGAGGTATTCCTCAGAATCTTTTTCTATCCATTTATCAACAAAGTCCTTATTGAGTTTAGAAATAATTGGCTTAATTTTAGCCAGTTCTTCATCATGCCGTTTGATAAAGCCATGCACTTTTTCCTGAAATGCGGCATATTCTTCGCTTCCTTTTTCCAGATTCTTAGATTCATGAAGTGTCTTAGACCACTCTCTCATAATCGCATTGGCCGGCTTATACATATCAGTAATCTGGCAACGCAATGCGTTTGCCTCTTTGGCATACTGATTTACATCTTCAAGCGTCTTAAACTTAAAGTTGCCATCGCCATAATAGCCGATATTTTTGGTGCTTTTTTTAAGCATTTTTTCAAATTCATCATCAGCATCTTTTCTGTAAAGGGAAACTTTCAGATGTCCATCCTCAATTACATGTGCAACCCATTCTCCGATTTCATCAGTGCCAAGTTCCGGAGTGAAATCAAAAATAATGAAGTTTTTGCCATAGTTGTAAGCCAGGGAGCGGTAAGGGATTTCGCTTCCGTTACCGTAATACTTTAAATCTCCACCATGACTTGTGACAACGCCCTTTGTGTCCATTGCTGACACATAAAAGCTAAACCAAGGAAAACATTTTACCTGTTCACCGTTTAGTGTATCGTACATACCCATAATTTAATCTCCTTTTCGTTGTTATTTTTTTTGATACATTATTAATATGAGGAAAAAACAACGTTAAAGAAACGATGCAAATTCAGCAATACGTTTATATTCTTCGGAATTAAAATCTAAATCTCCATACAACGCAATAAGTTTTTCAGAAGCCCTCTTAATACAATACCTTTCTTCTGCTCCAATATCTGAGCTGAACCTTATTAAGATTTTTTCAAACATCAGCTCTGCACTTGTATATTTTCCATCAAACATAAGCAAACTTCCAACTCCAAGCATTGCTTGACATTCATCAGGGTTTAACAACAATGCTTTTTTATAGTCTTTTAACGCTTCTTTTTTGTCTCCAATGGATTCCCAAAAACGTCCACGCATACAATACAGGCGGCTTGCATATTCCGAAGACTCATTAATTAGTGAAAACGCCTGTTCATAACATATTTTTATCATTTCCGTTACGTCTTTACTTTCGAATTTTTCAAGTATTTCCGCTTCAAGCAGATATGCACTTACAAAATCAGTATTGTTGAATGTAATGATATTAAGCATTCTCAGTATTTTTGAGATTGAAACCAATGGCTTATCTCCAAGCATTCTGCAAGTCTCATTAATATAGAGCGCCATTTTTGACATCGCATATCGTATTAAGTTAGTCTCATCATTCGCCTTTTTCGATAATTCGCAATAGGTATTCACAAACATATTCTGCGCCTCAGCAATCATTTCTTGTTCTTGCCGAATATTACATTTTTGCATTATTGACTTACAATTAATACAATGCTGACCGATATTATATTTTACATATATCTTTGCAATCATTAGTAATTCTTGAATTTCATTTTCTGAAAATTGCAATTGAAAATTGTTGATACATTCGTTCAGGTATTTTTCATCAACACAAATATTATCTTGCAGACTCAAAAATATATCGTATTCACATTGATTCCGTTCTCGTGTCGTAATATAAGTCAACATTCCGGCAACATTAAAAAAGCCATTTAACATTTCTGCATTTTTAATACATTTTGGCGCATATAAAATTTTAACAGTCTTCATCTTTTTCCTCCATAATTCCAACTTTTCTTACATCTAATATGCAGAATTTTTTCCGGTGTTTAATATTATTTTTTTCTCCCATATTGTTTTTAATATGCAAGATTCTGGCAAGAAAAAAGACAGTGAAAAAATCCACTGTCTTTCAAAAAAATCAGAACAATTTTGTTACATCTACCAGGTATTTTGCTGCATTTTTCTTAATGTATCCTAAAGCTTTCTCTGGCATCTCTGCTCCAGAACCTTCAAAAATAACATTTCCGTCATTCTTAATCCTGCAAACACAGCCTTCAGAAACCTGCACCCTCTCATCATTTTCAAAGGTAACATCAAAAGGTTTTGCAAAGGCATAATATCTTCCAAGCCGAATCTTATTTGCAGCTTCAAAGTTTTCAGGATGTTCTTTCACCGCTTCAAAAATGCGTTTCAGCTTCTCTTCTATCGTCTCCTCCGGCTCTTCCTTATGCATCGCCTTCAGCGCCTTAACATACCACTGACTATTGATATCATCATCGGTAATATCCTTCAGTTCTTCCGGATTCTCAATAATGCTCCACCAGCTCTCAGCACCAAAAATAATTTTCTGCAAATCAAAAACGTAAATCGCCGGATTTGTTGCCATTCCGACAGTCAGTTCGCCTGATTTGTTGTTGTAACTGACCGTTTGAGACCACGGCTGATTTCCGAGATACAGGCCAAGATATGTTTTACCTCCATATTCTTTATTGCACGGGCGAATCTTGACCAAACTACCGGCACGTCCCATCATCAGCTGTTTCATTTTATCACATTTGATGTTGTTGACCTGAATCGGATATTCAATATACCGGCTTTCATAGTCCGGGCAGTTCTCACACTGCTCATTGCCGACGCATACAGACATATCATCTTCGTCTGCATCTTTTCTTTCCTGCATCAGTTTTCTGCAGTATGTCTTGTTCATTTCTTTCCCCATATACGGGAAGGCATTCTTACATTTTTGCTGTCTCTCATTTGGTTTGTAATTTTTGTCCATTTTTTTAATTCCTTTCTTTTTGTATTTCCGGTTTATCCGGTGTTTTTATGTACATATACAATATGCTGAATTTTTCAGGCAAAGAAATGCCGGCAGGTTTCCCTGCCGGTATAGTTTTTTCTTGCTATTTTTAAGCGTCTTCTATTTCCCCTCTTGCTTTTCGCCCATCATCTATTTTCTCATCCAGGTTCTGAACAAATATCAGGATAGCAATCAGGACAGCCTGGATAAAGGGAAGATATCATTCCAGATTGCTTCCGGTTCAGAGTTGTATTTAAAGATTTTTTTGCTGTCTTTTTTGCTGACTCTGATTGTTTCTTTGTCTCCAGGCTTGATACTCTTATTGTCTCGCATGGCTGTTGCTTCGTATGTTTTCCCTTTAACTTGATATCCGTATTTGATGACGACCTCGTCTTTCTCGTACCCAAGAACCTCAATTACTTCAGCTTCTACAAGCACACTGTTTTTGTAATCGTTATGTGTATTAATGCTATCTTTAACCGTATACACACATGGTATTACAAGAAAAGCAATAAGTATAATAACAGCTATATTTTTAGCCTTTTCTAACATTCGCCCTGTTTTTATTATTCTTTCCTTGCTGATTTCTTCTTCCGGCATACTGTAACCCTCCTGCATCTTATTTTTTCTTTACACATTTTAGCCACAGCACCCACACAAGCAGTAGCAGCATTGCATCAATTGCTGCAAATGGCAGTATGTATTCAGCTTCAGATTCGTATGGCAGAACTTCTGACTTATCAGTCTTGCTTATTTTAATTTCTTTTTTGTCTCCTCTTTTCATTTCTTCAACACGGGATGAACGTTGTGTCGTATATTCTTTGCCGTCGTATGTATATCTGTAAGTTACCTGCACGTTACTCTGGCTGTCAATTGCGATATCATCAATCTCTGCCGTCACTTGGGCGCTGTTTTTATAGCAATCATGTATGCTTAATGTATACACAAAAACCCCGGCCGCCGCTGCCAGAAGCAATACGAGCAATACGATTGCGATACGTGTTGTTTTTGTTGTTTCTTTTTTGTCGTCCATAAGAGTACCTCCTTATTTTTTCTGCAAAAAACAATATGCCGAATTTTTTACCGGCTGGTGATATTTTTGCAGATTTTTTTTGCAATTATTTTTGTTGCTTTTCAGGTGCACAAAAAACTGTTGGTGAATAAGCAATCTTGTGTATATGTTTTCATTATTTTTTTTCTCCCTTCTTTATTTTTTTTGCATAATTAACATGCAAAATACCGATTACGATTAGAAAAATACATGTAGGCTTTTTTGTTAGAATTACTTATTTTTTGTTTTTATTTTTGCTCTCTTCCACAATTGTGCAAATGTTACGCACATGATTTTGTCGCAGTCCCAACACTTTCCGCCTTAGCTTATTCATCCACAGACGGCAGCATACAGATTATCATCTTATACATCCATAAGACCGCCAACTCAAGACACAATCCAATCAATACATCACAGAGCACGGCATAATTGATATCATTATACTTAAGAATCACCTCCGGATTGTTTTTCTTAACTCGGATTCCTTTTTTATCTCCTTTTTTAATTTTTTCTAGGTATTGCATTTTGTCAGATTCGTATTCCTTACCGGCGATATTATACCGATATGCTACATTGATATTTTTATCATCAGCACCTTCGACATTAATTACCTTAGCCATTACAAGCTGGCTTCCAGCATAATTGTTGTAATCCTTCTGCGCGTGAAAAAGCATAAGCGCAGCGACGATTACTGCCAGCACGAAGGCATATTTTCTAAGCAGCGATATTGTGTTCTTGCTTCTGTCGGCTTTCTCAGCGAATTCTTTTTCTTTTAGCTTTTTCAGATTTTCCATATTTTTCATCGGCAGATGCTCCTTTTTTCATTTCTTAAGAAGTATTTTGTTCTATTTTAGTATGCTTGATTTTTTGCCGGCCGAAAGCTTTTTGCGAAAAAAAATACCGGCAGGTTTTCAATATTAAATTTCAATATCAGAATCTTCTTCTGCTTTTTTCTTTGCCAAGCCAAACAACAAAACTATCGTCGCCAAAGACGCAAAAAGAGAAAGAGCAAAAGCGATATTATTACATATTACAGTCGTTATTGTCGTGATAATTATTTTTTTTGGAATGCTTTTCCGTATCCGAATTTCTTTTTCGTCTCCCGCTCTAATCTCGCCGACGGATTGCCTAACGTTTTCCTCATACTTCTTGCCGCCATAGTTGTATTGATATTTAACATCCAGCATGCCGTTTTTCGTACCGGATACATTAATGACATTTGCTTTCACAATTTCGCTGTCTGTATATGTCTTGTAATCAGTTACGACATTGATTACGAAAAGTATGATGCCGACCATGCCGGCCAAAAAGAATACGGAGTAAATAAGTTTAATAAGCTTTTTGTTTGTCATCTAAATTTTCCTCGCTTTCTGAAATTGCTTTTACATTTACAATATGCTGGAATTTTTTCCGACAGGAAAATTTTTGCGAAAAAAAATACCGGCAGAGGATTTCTGCCGGGTAACTTAAATCTTCTTTTCTGTATTTATTTTTTCGTTTTTCTTCTTATTTTCTTCCACGATTGACGCAAACGTCACCCCCGGCTTCGTTGTAAACCCAACACTTTCCGTCTTAACTTCCTCCACCGCAGACGGTAGTGTGCAGATTGCCATCTCATATATACATAAAACCGTCAATCCAAGACACAATCCAATCATTACATCGTAGAATATTACCAAATTGATATCATTATGCTTAAGAATTATTTCCGGGTTGTTTTTATTAACCCGGATTTCCTTTTTGTCTCCTTTTTTGATAACTCGCGCTTCGCGCTCGTAACCAGACTTCAAACGTGGATTTAGACCCGCGTGCGAAATTAAAACCGGAACATTTGACCCTCGGACGACTTTTTGTCGGCCGGGGATTTCCCGTTCTCCGTTGATTTTTTCTGTGTATTGTATTTTGTCAGATTCGTATTCCTTACCGGCGATATTATACCGATATACTACATTGATATTTTCATCATCAGTGTCCTCAACATTAATCACTTCAGCCATCACAAGCTGGCTTCCAGCATAATTGTTATAATCATTCCTCGCGTGAAAAAACATAAACACAGCGGCAATCACCATCAAAATGTAGGCAATTTTTCTAAACCGCGACATTGCATTTTGAATTCTTTCGACTCTCTCAGCGAACTCTTTTTCTCTTAGTCTTTCCAAATCTTCCATATCTTCCATATTTCCCATCGGCAGATGCTCCTTTTTACGTATTTTTTTTGCTTTATTTTTAATATGCTTGAATTTTGGCGGCAGGAAAAATTTTGCGAAAAAATACCGGCAGAGGATTTCTGCCGGCAGAAAATATTATTTTTAGCCAATCAGCTTAACAAGGTTAATTGATGCTGCTACGTATGCGAAAAGACAAAGCACAAAGGCAATATTATGCATTACCGCGGTCTTTATTGGCGTTGTAATTATTTGTTCCGGAGCATTTCTTCGTATCCGGATTTCCTTTTCGTCACCCGCTTTAATTTCACCGACGGATTGCTTAGCACTCTCCTCGTATTTATTGCTGTCATAGTTATATCTATATTTGACATTCAGCATGTCGTTCTTTGTACCAGACACATTAATGACATTAGCTTTCACAATTTCGCTGTTTGTATATGTTTTGTAATCAGTTACAGCATTGATTACAAAAAGTATGGTGCCGACAAAAAAGAATATGGTGCAAATAAACTTAATGAGTGGAAAGTTTTTTCTTGCTTTCCTTGTTTTTTTCGTAGTATTTTTGTTTGTCATTGGAATTTTCCTCGCTTTCTGAAATTGCTTCTTTATAATATGCTGGAATTTTTTCCGGCAGAAAAGTTTTTGCGAAAACCTGCCGGCAGAATTTCTGCCGGGTGATTTAAATCTTATGTTCTGGATTTATTTTTTCGTTTTTCTTCTTATTCTCTTCCACGATTGACGAAAATATTACGCCCGGCGTCATCGTAAACACGATATCCTCCGCTTTAACTTCCTCAAGCATACAAGTTGCCATTGCATACAGCCACAAAACTGCCAGCTCAAGGCACAATCCAATCACTACATCATATATTACAATAAAATTGATATCATTGTACTCAAGAATCACTTCTGGGTTGTTTTTCTTAACCCGGATTTCTTTTTTGTCTCCTTTTTTAATTTTTTCCGTATACTGTACTTTGTTTGATTCATATTCCTTGCCGGCGATATTATACCGATATGTAACACTAATATTTTTATCACTGGCGCCCTCAACATTAATCACTTCAGCCGTCACAAGCTGACTTCCGGCATAATTATTGTAATCCTTCCGCACGTGAAAAAATATAAACGCAACGGCAATTATCACCGCCAAAACGCAGGCAATTTTTCTAAACAGTGATATTGTGTTTTGGATTCTTTCGGCTATTTCATCGAATTCTTTTTCTTTTAGTTCTTCCAATTCTTCCATCGACAATTTTTCCATTGACAAAGTCTCCTTTTTTAAGTTTTTTTTGCTCTATTTCTAGTATGCTGGAATTTTTTCCGGAAAGAAAGTTTTTGCGAAAAAAATGCCGGCAGAATTTCTGCCGGCGCAATCCATTTTATTTAATATCAAGATTTGGGTAAATTCTATACATTTTTTGTATTTTTTGAAATGCTTCATATGTATTTTCTCTTATTGGTCGTATTTTTTCATTGAAAATACTGTAACCATGAATTCGCAAATTTTCTGTATCATAAGCAATGTTTATATTAGGATTTGAGAAATGTCCTCCCCTCACTTGTAGCATACTGAGCTTATTTGCAAATAATACAGTTAAAGCATTTTCGTATAACAGTCTAGTATGTTTATTTGCATTCCCAAGTGGAACAACCTCATATACGCTTTTTGCAGGATATATTTTTTCAAATTCCGCATAATTGTTACTATTAAGAGAAAAATGTCTGCGAAATCTTTTAAAAATAGCTTCAGTTTCTCCAATATATACATTTTTTTCTTCTAGCAATAATACATACAAATAAGACTCACATTCGTTAAGTTTCCATCTGTTACAATAATCATTCAATATTTTTTGTGTTCCGAAATAATTTAATTTTCCATCCGGGTTGACATATTCCCTTAACTCCTCCTGCGTTCTTTTTCGTGTTAGAAAAGCAAGTATTTCCTCTTGTGTCATATACCTTAATTCCTTTCACACATCCAAATTTGCTTCTGTCGCGTTACTGTAAATATACTCTTTTCTTGGCTGTACCTCATTCCCCATCAGTAAGGCTGTCAAATCTGAAGCTGCCTGCGCATCTTCAATTTCAACCTGCTTTAGCATCCTTGTCGCCGGATTCATAGTAGTCTCCCACAGCTGCTCCGCATCCATCTCTCCGAGACCTTTATAACGCTGCAGTTTAAAGTCTTTATGTGTTTTTCTGTATTTTTCAAGTGCCTTGTCGTCATACAGATACTCTTCTCTGCCGTTCTTTCCGTTCGGAATCGCTTTGTATAATGGCGGCATCGCGATATATACATGTCCTTCATAAAGCAGTTCAGGCATAAATCTGTAAAACAGGGTCAAGAGTAGTGTGGCAATATGTGCCCCATCCACATCCGCATCGGCTGCGATAATGATTTTGTTGTATCTCAATTTGGAGATGTCAAAGTCATTGCCATACCCTTCAGAGAACCCACAGGCGAAAGCATAAACCATTGTTTTAATCTCGGCATTTGCCAGGATTTTATTGATGCTTGCCTTTTCCACATTCAGAATCTTACCCCTGATTGGAAAGATTGCCTGAAATTCACGATTTCTTGCTGTCTTAGCTGAACCGCCCGCAGAATCACCCTCAACGATAAAGATTTCGCATTTTTCCGGGTCTTTACAGTTACAGTTTGCCAGTTTTCCATTGCTGTCAAAAGAATACTTCGGCTTTGTCAGCATATTTGTTTTTGTTTTTTCTTCTGCTTTTCTGATTTTTGCAGACTTTTCAGCACAGCCGATAACAGCTTTCAGTTCTTCCAGGTGACGGTCAAAATACATCTGCAGCTGTTCTGAGATAACGGATGAAACCGCTTTTGCAGCATCCGGGTTATCCAGCTTTGTCTTTGTCTGGCCTTCAAATCTCGGGTCCGGGTGTCTTACAGAAACAACAGCCACGAGACCGTTTCTTACGTCCGCTCCGGTGAAGTTTGCGTCCTTTTCTTTAAGGATACCAAGCTCCCTTGCATATGTATTGATAAGTGTTGTCAGGGCTGTTTTAAAGCCTGTCAGGTGAGTGCCACCCTCTGTTGTGTAGATACTGTTGCAGAATCCGGTCACATTTTCGTGAAATTCTGTTGTGTACTGAAAAGCGCATTCAACTTCAATCCCGTCACTCTTTCCAGAAACAGAAACCGGCGCATCCTGCACTGTTTCAGAGTCTTTCGTCATAGACTTCACAAGACCGATAATACCTTCTTCTTCGTGAAAAGTAATTGACTCTACTTCTTTCTTTCTCTTGTCTTCATAGTGAATTATCAGCTTCGGGTTTAAGTAAGCTGTCTGATGCAGCCTGTTCTTTACCTCTTCTGCTCCAAACTTCACTGTATCAAAAATCTCATCATCCGGCAGGAAATTGATTGTAGTTCCGTGTCCTTTTGATTTCTTAATCATCGGGAGCAGGCCGTCAATCAGTTCTGTTGTTGGATGCCCTTTTTCGTAAGAGTCATGGAACAGGCCACCATCACGTTCAATATCAATAGTAAGACGTTTTGATAACGCATTCACGACAGAAGAACCGACACCGTGCAGACCACCGCTGGTTTTGTATGATTTATTATCAAACTTACCGCCAGCGTGCAGAGTAGACAATACCAAACGCTCTGCAGAAACACCTTTTTCATGCATTCCAACAGGGATTCCTCGCCCATTATCTCTCACGGTCACAGAACCGTCTTTTTCCAATGTTACCCAAATCTCACTGCAGAATCCTGCCATGTGTTCATCAACAGAGTTATCAACGATTTCATAAATCATATGATTCAGTCCTCGTCTTGAAGTGCTGCCGATGTACATACCAGGACGTTCCCTTACGGCTTCAAGCCCTTCAAGAACTGTGATACTGTCTGCTCCGTAGAAATTAGTATTTTTTGCCATTTTTACCTCTCCTTTTTGTTGTTTTTTTCTTTTTTTTCGCGTTCAACGCGCTTTTTCAGCTCCTCAATGCCACCTTTTGTTGTAAATTTCACACCTGGTTTTTGAATATCGTTTAGAAATTCTTCCAGCGAAGAACTTACTATCTCTATATCGTTGTACGATGGGTCTGTAATGAGTCGTTTCCTAATTTTATCAAGCTCATCATAATCCACTTTCATCTGCATTATCTTCCTTCTTTTCTTTCTTTTTGTTTGTTTCTTTTTTCTTTTTCCGCAAGCTTTTGCAAAGTTGTAAGACCGCCTTCGATATTATAAACATATCCGCCAGAGTTAATTTTGCTTAGTACCTCTTCAGCAGACATGGACGCAATTGGGATATCTTTATATTGCTCTTCGCCATTTTCCAGCTTTTGCTCTAGCTGTATTGTTTCTTTGATTGTTTCTTTGATTTTGTTGTAATTAATTCCCATTGTTCTTCACGTATTCCCTAAGAGCGTCTACTCTGCATTTGATAACTCGCGCTTTGCGCTCGTAACCAGACTTCGAACAGGGATTCAAACCCGCGTGCGAAGCTAAAACCGGAACATTTGACCCGCGGACGACTTTTGTCGGCCGGGGATTTCCCGTTCTCCGTTAATTATAATTGATGTATTGGTTATCAGTCGGGCGCCATTTTTCTGATACCATTCTAAACTGTCCATAAGAATGATAATGTTCTCTGGCGAAGAATCCAACATCACCAATATCTGCATGAATTACACATGCAATCAATGCAACCTTCTTTTTTCCCTTACTGTTGTAATAATACGGAAGAGATTGTTCTTCTGTTTTGATGAAGTATGTAATTTTATGAGCTTCAAAGGCTTTCTTTATACTTTCAAGGTTTGGTTTTTCAACGGAAACGAATCGCTCTAGCTGTTCTTGCTTTCCTTTAAGGGATTCAGCCCATTTATCTTTAGTTTTAAAGTTACGTTCTATTGCCTTTTTGAGTTTTGCTTGTGTATCTGTAATCTCTTTTTGTAGAGAAAACTCTTTCTCGTATAATGAAGAAATTTCCATTTCCATATTAGAGATTATATGTTTTTTTGCATCTTCTTTTAAAACATCGTTCAGGTTATACATACCATCATCACCTATAACAAACTCCTCGTTATTATGCGGCGACTCATTTCCATTTTCATCAAGCAAGGTTACATATAATGTAGCGCAACCTTTCACCATTTGATAATTTTCTTCATTTTCTTTTAAACACTCCACCGCAGTAAGTAAAGCATCCTCTATTGTTTTTCCTGACTGTAACCTAATTTTCATTATTTTTTCCTTTCATTCTTTTTTATCTTTTATTTAATTATGCCAAATCTTTTTCGTTTCCAATTTTTTTTGCGGATTTTTTTTCATTTGTTTTTTTATATATATTTAATATGCCGAATTTTTCAGGAATCTGTAAAAGCATACAAAAAAACCAGCCGGCAAAATTTTTGCTGGCTGTCAGGTTTGACGATTCTTTATATTTCTTTATTTGTTTCTTTCTCGAGTTTTTCTAGTGCTTCAACGCTTCCGTTCAACGTATAGTATCCATTCTTCTTTACTCTATCCAAAATATCTTTATCAGTGAACGATACTATTTCCATATCGTCTTCTTCGTCTATATGTTTCATTATTTCTTTGTATTTATCTATATCAAATTGCATTCCGACATCCGCCTCCTTCGGACTTTATTTTTTATATTTTTTTAGTCTTTTTCTGTAATTTTTTAAAAGTTCTTCTGCTGAATTGCATAAACCTCTTTTATTCTTTTCAATATCAATCTCATTAATTTCTTTTGATATTTTACGAATTTCTAACCCAGTAACTATTGTTACAACAATAATTACTATACCTGCTATAGACAAATATAATTCTATGCTCATTTTTCCCCCTTACTATTATTTTTTCTTTGTGGATTTCTTTCCGCATACTTTTTGTTTCTATATATTATATTTAGTATGCCGAATTTTTCAGGAATCTGTACAAACATACAAAAAAACAGCCGGCAAAATTTTTTGCCGGCGTGAAAATTATCGGTTGTAATCATTATACCTGTCTATTTCCCAATCCTCTAATGGGTATTCGTCTAATCCAAACACTTCTTTTGGTGACAAGTTTTTTTGCCATTCTTTTGGTAATCTTTTTGAATATTCTGGATATTGATAAAGCGCAAGACTTGCCATCATTTCATCCATTTGAAAACCACAATTTGGAATCTTTTTTTGAGACATATTTTCTATTTGCTTTTTTACTTGAAGCCATCCTTTATTTTTCAGAATAAAAGTAATCTGGTCTGTAGAGTTAAAATCTACATAGCGATTTAGGCTTTTTGATTTATTAAATTTATCATCAAAAGCCTTATTTATTTGGTCTAATGATGTATATTCATCATGATTATTTACAAAATCAATTTTATACTCATTTCGTCTTATTCTACCATTAACATAATTTACAATTAATTGTTCACAGTCTACATCATCTGAAAAATTACATTTTAAATATTCAAATGCTGCATTAATGGCGTATTGTTCTGCATCTATTTCATAAGCCATGCTATTATAATTGTTTATATAATAACTATCATTTCCTTCTCTTGCCATGTAGCTTAATTGGACATAGTAGTCATCCATCTTATTATCTCTAAAATATTCACATCCAAATAATTTAGCATTCAGATGTCGACTTTCATGAAATATTGAAACAATAGTATTAACAAAATCATTATCTTTCACTTTTTTATAATCAGAAGGCAAATACAGTAAATTTGGTTTAAATATTTCTTTTATACCTATTCCAAATCCTGATTTTTTGCTAAATGCAGTTGATGAATAGCTTCTAAATACAGTTGTCTCCTTATGTTCGTAAATTTCAACTTTAAACCCTTTTTCTTTGTATTCATCTTTTAAAAATTTTGCAAGGCCTTTGACATATGACATAGCTGATTTTGAACTTAAATTTAAAGATTTATTATCTATTTTCATCTATTTTTTTCCTCAATTTCTCCAATACTTTAATTTCATCATTAAGTTCATATGAATATCCACCATCTTTTATTTTGTCAAAAATATCAGCATCAGTAAGCGATGTTACCTTAATGTCTTTATCCTCATATTCATCGATATGGCTCATAATTTTATTGTATTTATTAATGTCAAACATTATTGATTTTTTATTTATTCCCATAGTTTTATACCTTTCTTCTATCTAATTTTTCTCTAATTTTTCTAGCTCGTAAATTTCTTATATCTTTAATATGCTGAAAAAATTAGGAACGGGATGTTTTTTTTGCGAAAAAATAATGAAAATAAAAAAATCTCTACGTCGAAACGTAGAGAAATAAAATGTCGTAAACAATATTTTTATGAACTTAAAAAGCAGAGCCGTCTAACTCATTGACGGACGGAAAACCGCGGTCAAACTTGCTTGCCCGTCGGACTGAAGGTAATTGGCAACTCGCCATCGCCGGCTCGTTACCAAGCTTCGTAGAGGTTGACAAACGAGGCCGCAAGGCTGAGTGTAGCGTACGAACGGGGATTCAGACCCGCGTGCATTTGGACCGCGGACGACTTTTTTTTGTCGGCCAGGGATTTCCCGTTCTTTGTTAATATGCAGAAGTCTTCCAAAAGCGAAAAAAAAAGAGAAAAGCTTTTCGCTCTTCTCTTTAGAAAATTACTTGAAAAAATCCATCATGTCTTTATCCGAAATCTCGTATCCGGGAAAATTCTGCAATCCTTTCATGAATGGTGGCTGTTTCCGGATGATGCTCATTAAATATGTATTGTCATATCCAAGCAGCAGGTCTACGATACCGTTCATCAACTTAATATCCTCAATATATATTTTTTCCGCTGCTTTTGTATATTCTTTTTCTTCTTTTGCAAAATTGATTCCAAGAAGTACTGGAATATAGCCATTTCCGCAGGATTTGTAATGCGACCAGACTTTTCTCTCCACAGGCCCCCAGTCCATGGCAACAATCTCATCTGAAAAAGCACGTTTCTTTCTGCTTATCAGAAACTGCGCCTGCACGAAGTACAGAATTTTCATCAGCTGCAGGACAGACAATCCATGTCCGCATTTCTTGGCGTAATACAAAACATATCTTGAAATATCCAAAATATCGTACATATTATCATTTCCTTTCTCATGCGACCTTTCCGGCTTCAATTACTAACGCTTTTCGTTCTATATCCAGAGCGATATACTGCACTCTCATTGCCAGAATTTTATCATTCGGGATGACCCAGCCTTCGTTTATTGTAGAAAAAATTTTCTTCGCGCCTTTCTGCCAATCGGAGCCTTTTTCGGTACAGTCGTATATCTCGAAATTGCAGTTAACGTCGAACTCCCGATTCTCTACCAAATCCCCGACCAGCATATCGTCTTTGTATGTTTTCTTTTCTTTAAGCATTTTTTTGCTCCTTTCTTTTTGTTTTTATACATACAATATGCAGAATCATTGCCGGAATGGATATGTCTGGCGATGAGTTTTGTATATTTTTTTAGATTTTTTTGTTTTTCTTGACGACTTTTTCCGAAGTGGTATTCATGACAGCATTAAAAATCGTACATACATCATCAACAAAAATCCTACCAATTGCCTCAGCTACTTTTTTAACATATTTTTCTACTTCCTTTCTTTTGTATACGTATATGTAAGACGGATGCTGTACCGGTAGATACCATATGCCGTTATGTTCTGTCGCAAAATATTCAAACCCGCACCAGCGCTTTAGCTTAATGTTTAATTTTTTCTCTACCGCAGAGCATACTTTCTCTCCAAGCAGAATCACGACCTTCGGTTTGACCTCTGCGATTTCTGCAAGCAGGTTCTTAAAGCAGCAGTCAATTTCTGTCCGGTTTGGATATCTTAACTTTCCATTCTTATCAACTGGCGGGCATTTGACCAGATTGGTCTTATATCCCGGCTTGCCGCATGCGGCTTCAATCTGTTTAACAAGCTTTCCTGTGTTCGTAGTCTCGGAAAGCGGCTCTTCTCCGTTTTTTGCAGATATTCCTACCCACAAGATATCATATGTATTGCTTATTTTTGTATCTGAATTTGAATACCTTTCGGCAATATCGCAGTGTATGCAATTAGTCATCATAAGTCCTCCTCTTATGGTTGTTTATACATATAATATGCCGTTTTTTTGCAAAAAAGCTGCCGGCATTTTTGCCGGCAGCTCGTTCTAATAATTCACATTTTTAAAAAGTCTTTATACCTTTTTATAGTTCTTTATACTTTTTATTTCGCTTTATACTTCTTTATACTTTTAGTCATTTTGCACAAAAACAGCCTGCCGACATCCATCGGCAGGCGTCATATTTCTACAATCTCAATCCAACAGCCGCAGTCTTACAGCCCAAGTTCTTTCTTCATCCTCTCCAGCTCGTCATCCACATCAGCGTTTCCGCCATTTTTATACTTATCAAGCAGGGAATCTGCTGTGTTATCATCGGCCGTTTTGTTCAACTCTGTCATCGCCGCAGCCTCATCAAGCATCTTGTCAGCTTTCGCTTCATATCTTTCAAATGCATCAATGCTTGCCGCAGCCTTATCTCCACCGGAAAGAACCTGATTCATATGTTTCTGCGCCTTCGCAGTTGCCATCTTCGCCTTGATTGAATCGCGTTTTGATTCCAGGTTTTCAATATCCCTTACCAGCTTATCGTGCATTGCCTGCATATTATCGGCATTTGCAGCTGTCATGTCATAAGTTTTCTGTAACGCAACCAGTTTTTCCTCTTCATTCTTCTTTGCTTCCAGAAGTGTTCTTGCCTGACTACTCCCCTGGGCAAGCCCGCGGGGGTTCCGATGATTGCATTCTATCAACATCCGTACACCACAAGGGCTTTGGGA
>OLOJ01001243.1_pt1 | contig 24300 bp, 18 predicted proteins | sample 1672251 | NCBI WGS metagenome assembly OLOJ01 (sample SAMEA3136664, study PRJEB25190) | human gut metagenome | biome: human gut; feature: human-associated habitat; material: faeces | place: Austria | collected 2013 | reverse complement strand
TATCCGAGGCGGCATCGTTTGCATTGACGGAAGTCACAACCTGTTCCTCCTTTGGATCTGCATTTTTTTTGTCGTAAGTTACATACCCTGCGATTGCGATCAGTACGGCAAGTGTCGTGATCACAATCTGATTTTTATGTACGATTTTTTTCACAGCTATTCCTCCTGCGCTGACATTTTTACTACTTTTATTTTATGCGCTTCAATATCAAATAATGACATCATTGCATCGGTTATTTCAGTCACTACAGCGGGAGAATTTCCCCCCTGTACCACAATAACCATGCCCTCTACATGCGGGCGTTCTTTTCTTATAACATAAGGCTTTTGTTCCTCCCCGGTGTCATAAATCACGGTGGTTTCTTCCTTCGCTTTTTCGTCTGTTTTGCAGTTTTTGTCCAGATAAGTCTGTCCGTCGTCCGAAAGTGTTATCATGACATTTGCTTTCCCACATCCATCCATCTGCTCGATCAGGATGCGGATCTGTTCTTCTAACTGTTCGACATATTCACTGTCCGAGATTCCGTCTGCCTGTCCATATTCCTGCGTATTTTTCTCATTGCTTTTGTTTCCGGTAAGCTTGCTTTTTCCGGATGTTTCTTTCGTTCCTGTGGGGATCATGACGATCAGCACCAGAACACCGATGAGTATCATAATAAGAAAATCAGTTTTCGTCCGGTTCTTTATTTTCTGTTTCAGCCAGTCCCTCATCTGAAAGAAATTGTTCAAAAATATTCTCCCCCTTCTGATAATATTGTGTATCCCCTATCTTCTCTTCGATTTCCTCCAAACGTGCTTTTGTCTGTTCAGCCACCTCTTTCTCCGATATCTGAAGCAACGGAAAAAGCAATGCCGCCACCATCATGACACTGATAAAAAAGTTAAAATAACGCCTGTAATTTTCCTTTGGCACAAGATAGGAAAACACAAACAAAAGCAACATAAATATAAAATATTGTTTTACAAAATTTAAAATGATATGCATCGATGATATGTCCTTCCCTCATTTAATTGATAAATCCTGTGGAGGCCGCGATCATGGAAATTGTAAGAAAAAATAAAAGCAGTGCATTCCACATAATTTTCAGATAAATGCCACATCCTTTTCCCATGCCCGCAATACTCTCTGCCAGACGTTTATCACAGAAAGGCTGAAGCACGGCACTCGCCAGCCGGTACATCACATGAAAACAAAGGACTTTGAGTACTGGTTCGAGACCAAGAATAACGAGCACAAGCAAAGCTGCGGCACCCATGCTGTTTTTGATCATAATTGTGCATCCCACAAGTAATTCTCCGGCTGCTCCAAACGAATTTCCAACCCCTGGCACTGCTTTAAACCCCTGATACAGACTGCTTACCGACAGACGGTCTTTTGCAGGTGCAATCAGTGACTGCACCACTCCCATTCCCATAACAACTGCAAGACCGACTTTTAAAGCCAGATAAATCCCACTCTCAAACAGTTCGGCAAATTTGGAAAGTTTAGATTCCTCAAACAAGTGATCCAGCAATACCAGCAGTACATAAATATGTACCCCCGGAATAAACAGAAATTTCATTGCGAGTTCTAAAACATAAACGATACCAAATGCCAGTCCGTAAAACGAACCTGCCGACGCCGTATTTCCCGACAAAAGCAGCGTTGTGGCATAGGTCGGAATAAATGCAGTCATAAAAGAAGTTGTTTTTCCGATGCCACTTTCCACAACTTCGCTGATCAGCTGAAACGACTGCAACAGCAACAACATGATTCCTGTGTACACTACAAAAAAGCTCATCTCCGATACATACTGTGACTTTGTGACAAGTAGTTTTCCAAAAAAGGCAAACAGTATCGACATGCTGATAATCTGGATAAACAATGGCTTTACTGCTGCAATCTCATAGAAAAACAGGTCAAATACATAATCGCATATATTATCCCGGCTGATTCCATCTGTTCCTTCCGCCACAAAACTCTGCACCATATCCGAAAAGGTATACTTGTCCGGAAGCTGTGTGACATTTTTCTCCACGGCATCATCTACCTCATCCAGCTTTAGTTCCTGCATCATCTCATCCATGTAATCCTCTGCGGCATATACCGTCTGTGGCATCAGAAATATTCCAAGAAACAGAATCATTGCCACGCTTTTTTTCACCCAAACCATTACAGATATTTCTCCAATACATCCATCAAATACATCAGTTCCGGAATACTTAATGCCACGATTGAAAGTTTCGCAAAAAGCTCCATCTGCCCGGCAATCGCACTATATCCGGCTTCCTTGCAGATTGAAGAAGAAAACTCTGCAATATAGGCAATTCCAAGCATCTTAAGAAGCGGGAGCAGATATGTCTTGTCCACCGGCAGATAGTCAAGCATATCCGATAAAAACGAAACAATCGTCTGCATGCACAATAATATATAGGTAAACAGAAGCATTCCCGCTGCAAGTACAAGAAGCATTGCAAATTCTGCCTTTTCTTTTTGCAGGATCAGCGCAAGAAACACTGCTGTGATCCCCAATAGTCCGACTTTTACGATCATCACATGGAAAAAAGCGTTTCCATCGTCTGAAACAATTCACTGATAGACGGCACGATCCAGAATAATACGATGATCAATCCCGCCAGACTTAACAGAAACGCCTGCTCCTCTCTGCCACTGTGCTTTAGCACCTGACTTAATACCGTAACAACAATTCCAACTGCCGCAATTTTAAAAATAATCGTTACACTCATAGCATCCCTTTCTTTTTCTTATACGAGAAGAATCACCAGCATCAGCCCCGTGAGCATTCCCACCGGCATATACACACTGCGCTGACGTACAAATTCCTCCCGCTCTTTTTCTACGCATTTTTCCATGCGCTGTCTGCATCCCTGCATGCACCGCAGATTTTCCTGACTGTTCTCTCCGAAAAAAGCATCGCCCGCTGCTCTAAGTGTATGCCCGGCCTCTTCTTTCAATGCGAATTTCTTTTCCCACTCTTTGAAAACCATGCCCCACACCATCTGCCCGCTCGGATATTCATTTTTTTCCAGCAATTGCAGCACTCTTTCAAAAAAGCGCTCCACCTCCGGCAGCCGGCCATCATATCGCAGGAAAAAGCGTTGTATGGGAACATGTTCTTTCTCCAATGCATATTCAAAAGCGGCAAAGATCCTTATCCATTCTTCCATAAGCAAAGCCCTGCATCGCTGCACCTTCATCCATTGGTACAAAAGTCCTGCACAACCGCACAAGATCATTAAAATTCCTATCAGTTTTCCCATAACACCCTCCCCATTCCATCATACACAGTCATTTTTCTGCTTTTATTTCCTGCCATATTGGGTGTTTTTCTTTTTAACCCTACAAACCGCATTTTTCCTTCTTCACCCCATTTACGGCATGCCTCCTCTCTTAAGAAAATTTCCTCCACGCTTCCGGCATGCATCGTTCCAAGCACAGTGACACCGGATTTCATTGCCTGTGCCACAGCCGCAAAGTCTTCTTTTCCCCCCAGCTCATCTACAGCGATGATATCCGGAGACATCGAGCGAAGTACCATCTGCATACCGATTGCCTTCGGGCAATTATCCAGTACATCCGTGCGGAGTCCAAGATCATTTTGTGGAATTCCCTGATAGCAGGCGGCAATCTCGGAGCGCTCATCGACCACAGCTACTTTTCTTCCCAATTTCTTCTGACACGTTTCTCCCTCTCCGTTTGAAAGAAGCCGGATACAATCCCGCAGATATGTTGTTTTTCCTACCCCCGGCGGTGCAAACAAAATCGTGTGATATAACATTTCTCCATCTCTGATCCATGGAATGATTTCTATGGCACAATCCTTTACTTCGTGGGCGATACGCATGTTGATTGCATTGATGTCATACAGCCTGTCTGCCTGCATATTGCTTTTTTCCATCGAATAACTGGTGTGTCCGCTGATGCCAATGCGATGTCCTCCGGTGATTGTAAAAAAGCCCTGCCGCATTTCCTCCTCGCGTGCATACGGTGCATACCCTGTCAGATAATTCAGCATTTCCCGTATCTGTTTTGCCGTCACATCGCCAATGCGTTTGATTTTTCCTCCCGCATACACAAGCTCCATTGCCTGTCCGGCTCTTAAACGGATTTCCTCTGCATCTTCTAATTCTCTCTCTGTAACCTTTGTCCGAAATGCTATCGGAAGATATGTAATCAGAATGTTCCTTCCCCCTTTTGTCAAGGATATAACGCAAAAAAAGCCATAAGGAATTAATTTCAATTCCCTATGGCTTATTTATATGCTTTCTATTTCAATTCAGAACTATTATTTTACATACGGTCCGGTGCAGAGAATCCGAGTACATCGATGCATGCCTCAAGCACACTCTTTGTCAGCATCAAAAGTCCGATATAAGACTGCTGGATCTGCTCGTCTTCCTGCGCAAGGATCTTGTTTTCATGATAAAATCCGTTGAACGCATTGGCAAGTTCGTACACATATGCACAGATCTTATGCGGTGCAAGTTCTTCAAATGCATTTTCCATCATTCCATTGAATCTGGAAAGTACAAGCATCAGATTCTTCTCACTGGCGGAATGTGCTGCGAGCAGTGCGGTATCCGGCAATGTCTTTCCAGCTGCCTGATACTTGGACAGAATGGATTTGATACGGACGATCGTATACAGAATGTAAGGTCCTGTATTTCCTTCGAACGAAGTAAAACGCTCAATATCAAAGACATAATCTTTGCTTGCCTGGTTGGAAAGATCTCCGTATTTTACAGCGGCTAAGGCAACCATTTTGGCTGTCTTCTTTGCTTCTTCGTCACTGATATCAAGGTTTTCTTTTTCCTTCTGGTTCTCGGTGATCTTCTTTAACATCTCTTCATTAATCTCATCGAGGAGATATTCCAGACGCATAACACCGCCATCTCTGGTCTTGAATGGCTTACCATCCTTACCGTTCATGGTACCGAAACCAATGTGCTTTAACTCTACGCTGTCATCCACAATGCCCGTCTTTCTTGCACAACGGAACACCTGAATAAAATGCATGCTCTGTCTCTGGTCTGCCAGATAAATAATGCTGTCCGGATGATAGTCCTGCATACGCATCACGATTGTTGCAAGATCGGTCGTACTGTAAAGGGATGCTCCGTCCGATTTTAAGATAATGCATGGAGGAATCTCCTTTGTATCGGTCTCCTCGGCAACATCTACAACGAGTGCTCCATCGCTCATGTATGCATAGCCTTTGTCTTTCATCATCTGTACCATATCAGGAATATATGGCTGGGCATCGGACTCACCTTTCCAGAGTTCAAATGATACATTGAGATTATCATAATTCTTCTTCAGGTCTGTAACGGATACATTTAAAATATGCTCTAACAGTGCACGATATCCTCTTCTGCCTGCCTGAAGCTGGCTGGTTGCCTCCATCGCAGCTTCACGGAAAGCTTCATCCTCCTTGCTCTTCTTGCTGGCAGTCGGATAAATATCTTCCAGCTCGGAAATTGTAAACGGTGCCTCTGTCGGATACTCTCCGGTATAACTTTCATCATAATATACAAGATCCGGCTTGCGCTCCTTTAATTCCACAATGATCAGTCCCATCTGCAGACCCCAGTCTCCCAGATGTACATCACCAATCACATTGTGTCCCATGAATTTACCGATGCGCTTTACACTCTCTCCGATGATAGCAGAACGCAAGTGTCCTACATGAAGAGGCTTGGCCACATTGGCTCCGCCGTAATCCACGATAATCGTCTTTGGATTTTTTGCTGCCTCACACCCAAAGCGTCCCTCATCCTGTTTCATTTCCGTAACTACGCCTGCAAGGTACTCCTTGCTCAGCTTTAAGTTGATGAATCCCGGCTTCACGGATTCAACACTCTCAAACATTGCATTTCCTGTCAAAGCTTCTGCAATCTTATCTGAAATCATAAATGGCGCACATTTGTATTCTTTTGCTGCTGCCATCGCACCATTACACTGGTACTCGCACAAATCCGGGCGGTTGGACAAAGTTACTTTTCCGTACTTTGCATCGTATCCATTGTCTACGAATGCTTTTGTCACTTCCTCCGTTATGCTGTCGATCAAAATTTTCATCGTATGGTCTCCTTTTCTCAGTCCAATCTACGCTACGCATTATTCTATACATAAGAAAGGAAATTGTCAAACTTATTTACCCTGCTTCTTGACATCCGCTTTCTTAATCAGTTCAAAAATATCAGCAAGTTCTTCCTGTGACATTTTTGTATATTCACCCACTTCCTGCATGGAAGGTTCACTTCCCTTCTCTTTTGCAAGATAATTCTTTGCCTCATTGACCAGTGATACTTTTCCAAGAATAGCATTTTCACTGTCATCCTCGCCTGCCATCTCACGGATACTTGCTTTCATGGCTTCCTCGATTGCCTGCTCAAGTTCCGCCTCTACATCACATTTTTCTTTGGAACCGCACAGATCCGACAATTTCAGAAACAATGCCATATTGCCTTCCTGCACTACATCCTCGAATCCTTCCGAAGAAAGCGCCAGATTCTTTGCCATGGTAAGAACATTTTTCATCCAGCTGTCCGATATTTTGCGCACCATGGATTCATCCCCTGCAAGAAGCTCCTGATACATTGCAATCTGCTCTTTTTCGCTGTATTCCGGCAGATTTTTCAGTTCTTCCAGATACATCTGAAACATTGGGGAATCCGGCAAAATATCCTCTGGTTCATCATTCTTTCCGGTCTGCGCATCTTCCGCTTCCGCTTCCTCTTCTTCCTTTTCTGCTGCCTCATCCACCTTGGATTCTTCTGTTTCTTCCTCTTCTGGTTCCTCGTGTGGTGTCAGCAGAAATTCCAACACCATATTTTCCTGTTCTGTATTCAGTTCCATATCTTTAAAATAACCCAGAATCTCTTCCCGGGACATCGGTTCTGCGCTCGTCCTGATAATTTCTGCGACTTCACGTATGGTCTCTGTAAATGTATTCTGATCTACCATGTCTGTTACTCCTGTTTCTAACTTCTATAATTCATTCGCCCTGCATTTTCTGCACGATATATATATCGTAACATGCCTTCGAAATACAGGCAAGAATTCTCTTTTATTTTGCGCAGGTAAAGTTGAATCCTTTCCACAAACATGTTAGAATAAACGCACATTATAAATTACAACAGGAGGATAACACAATGAGTAACGTTACTATTTCCGATTCTATCAAATACATCGGTGTGGATGATACAACACTCGACTTATTCGAGAGCCAATATATCGTACCAAACGGTTTGTCTTACAATTCTTACGTCATTCTTGATGAGAAAGTTGCCGTTATGGATACGGTCGATGCAAGAAAAACTGACGAATGGTTTTCCAATTTAACCAACACATTAAATGGAAGAACCGTAGATTACATCGTCATTTCCCACTTAGAGCCTGACCACGCTGCCAATATCCAGATGCTGGCTGAGAAGTACCCACAGGCCAAATTAGTACTGAGCGCCAAAGCCAAAGCGATGCTTCCACAGTTTTTCGATATCGCCGATCTTGACAGCCGCTGCATGGCTGTTGCCGAAGGCGAAGAATTATCTTTAGGATCACATACTTTAAAATTCTTCATGGCTCCAATGGTTCACTGGCCGGAAGTTATGGTGGAATACGAGACAACTGAGAAAGTACTTTTCTCTGCCGATGGCTTCGGTAAATTCGGTGCACTTTCCGCTGACGAGGACTGGGCATGCGAGGCAAGAAGATACTATTTCAATATTGTAGGTAAATACGGCGCTCCTGTACAGGCACTGTTAAAGAAAGCCGCTACCCTTGATATTCAGACAATCTGCCCATTGCACGGACCGATTTTAAAAGAGAACTTAGGTTACTACATTGGAAAATATATGACCTGGAGCAGCTATGAACCGGAAGACGAAGGTGTTCTTGTTGCCTGTGCTTCCATCCATGGAAACACAAAGAAAGCTGCAGAAAAAATGGTAGAGATCTTAAAAGGAAAAGGCGTAAAAGTCGCTTTTACTGATCTGACCAGAGATGATATGGCAGAGGCCATTGAAGATGCTTTCCGTTACAGCAAACTTGTCATTGCTGCTGCAAGCTACGACGGCGGTGTATTCCCTCCGATGGAAGATTTCTTAAACCGTCTCGGACATAAAGCATACCAGAAACGTAAAGTCGGAATCATTGAGAATGGTTCCTGGGCGCCGGTTGCTGCAAAGAGCATGAAAGCCATCCTCGATACCATGAAAGATCTCACCATATGTGACACTGTTGTCTCCATCAAATCTACCATGAAAGATGCTGATGTTGCTGCAATGAATGCTTTGGCTGATGAGTTGTTAAAATAATAATCTTTACATTTACAAAAAAACGTGGAAATCACAATTGCGATTTCCACGTTTTTCTTTTTCTGACACAATTATTACTTATACGGCTCTACTTTTGCTTCGATTGCAGCAAACATTTCTGCTCTTAAGTTCTTCACAAACTCGAGTGCTTCCGTAACCGGAACCATTTCCTTTACGGACTTGTCTCTTGTTGTGATTTCCACTGCAGACTCTTTTAAGTTACGTGGACTGACAACCACACGGATTGGTGCACCGATCAGATCTGCATCTGAGAACATTGCACCCGGACGCTCATGACGATCATCATAGAGTACATCCACATCTGCATTTAACAGGTCTTTGTAGAGATTATCCGCAACGGCCTTAGTCTCTTCATCATCCACACGCAGACAGCAGATTTCCACTTCCCATGGTGCAATAGAGATTGGCCAGATCGGACCATACTCATCATGGTGCGCCTCACAGATTGATGCGGCCATACGTCCCACACCGATACCATAGCATCCCATAATTGGTGTCTGTAATTCACCATTCTCATCGGTGTACTGCATATGCATGGACTTAGTATACTTGGTTCCAAGCTGGAAGATATTACCCACCTCGATACCTCTCTTGATCGTAATGGTTGGCTTGCCACAGCAAGGACATGTGCTTCCTTCCTGTACCTTGGAAATATCATAGTATGCAACTTCTCCCAGATCTCTTTCCAGATTCAGTCCTGTATAATGGTATCCTTCTTTGTTTGCACCTGCTACCATGCTGTCAATTCCCTTGAGGGAAATATCGCAGTATACAGTAACCTGATCAGAAATACCATAAGGTCCGATATAACCGGCTACCAATGGATCATCTGCTGTAATCTCAGCCGGATGAATATCCTCGCCGACAAGGTTACGCAGCTTTGTCTCATTTACTTCGTAGTCTCCACGTACAAATGCAACTACAAAACTGTCATCCGCATTTTTCTGATATACAACCGCCTTGCAGGAAGATTTCACACCGGATTTTAAGAATGCACAGACCTCATCGATTGTCTTACAGTTTGGTGTCTCCACGCAGTGTAACTCTTCTAAGTTTCCTTTGCTTTCGTTTGTCACTTTATTCTCTGCTGCTTCCATATTTGCACGGTAATCGCAGGAAGTACAAAGCACAATAGAATCCTCTCCTACCGGAGTTAAAAGCATGTATTCATGTGATACATTTCCACCCATCATACCGGAATCAGATGCAACTGTTACGACCTCCGGAATACCACACTTCTCAAAAATACGATTGTATGCATGGTAACATACATCATAATATTTCTCCAGGTCTTCCTGCGATGTGTGGAAAGAATAAGCATCCTTCATAGTAAACTCACGCACACGGATCAAACCGGCTCTCGGTCTTGCCTCATCACGGAATTTTCTCTGAAACTGATAGATCATAAATGGATATTTGTTGTAGGACTGTCCATACTCACGAACAAGCTGTACAGCAGCTTCCTCATGTGTCATTCCAAGAACCAGCTTGGAATCGTTACGGTCTCTCAAACGTACGAGCTCACTTCCGACGCTCTCATAACGACCGGACTCTTCCCACAGATCTGCCGGCATAACAACCGGGAATAATACTTCCTGTCCATCAATTGCATTCATCTCTTTGCGGATGATTGCTTCGATCTTGGATGTAATTTTCTTTAATGTCGGGAATTCAGAATAGATACCATTTCCCACATATTTTATATATCCGCCTCTGACCATCAGTGCATGACTGTCAATGACACAGTCGGCTGGCTTTTCCTTGAATCGTAATCCTACTAATTTTGATACTTTCATGTGAACCTCCATCTTTTTATTATTTTACTTATAAAATTGGTTTAAAAAAGCCCCAAACAATACAATCTTTGTATTGTTTAGGGCGAATATAAATCCGTGTTACCACCTAAAATTCAGGCCTTGCCTGCACTCATCCGTAAGCAGCCACTTACGCTGTCTCTGATAACGGTGACCTCCGGCAGAATTTCTCCAGATTCCAAAAACAAACACTCTGTCTTCATCCTGCAGCTCCCAGACTGGTTCCAGATTCTCGTACAAAAGCCTCGCACCTGCCGGCTTCTCTCTGCATGTCTTAAATCTGTACTATCTCTGTTCTTTGCTTTAAACCTTAAAAATCGTACCACATCCCCATGGGAAAGTCAACCATTATCCAAAGCCTTATGCTCTGCGGTAACGGTTAAAACATGCATAGATTTCCTGCACGCGCGGAATCGCATATCCACATGGAATATATCCTCCGTCAGCAAAGAAAGAAAGACCTTTTGTTTCCAATTGTTTCTGCAAATACGAAACAATTTCCGGGATTGTCTTCTTTCCGTCGATCATTTTTTCCACGGCATATTTTAATAACATGCCCAAAGCTGCCGTCTGCTCGCTGTCCACCAGCTGCTCCACATAGCGCAGATCGACATTCTGCCGGCCAAGTGCAAATCCATCTTTTCCCAGAAGCTTTACTTTCAGACGCTCCGGTGTACCTTTGACCGCACCTGTGCGGTAATCCCGCTTTGGCTTTGCTCCGTTTGGATCCTTTGTCATAATGCGTACACTCTCCGGGCGGACATACGGTTTTGCTTTTTCTGCTTCTACCGGGAATTTGGCACATAATGTTTTTGCCTTGTCCGTAATATCCAAAGGCACATAATTGTCCATCTGTATCACGGTATCCGCGATATGGAAAAAAGCACCGGAACTTCCCGCTACAAGAATGGTTGAGATACCTTCCTTCTCATACAGTTCTCCTGCCCGCGATAAAAACGGCGTGATCGGTTCTTTGTCCGGGCTGACCACCTGCTGCATCAGAGCATCCCGCAGCATAAAATTGGTGGCTGAGGTATCTTCATCCAGCAAAAATACATGACTTCCCGCTTCCATCGCCTCGACAATCCCAGCCGCCTGTGAAGTGCTTCCACTAGCATCTTCCGTCGAAAAACGATGGGTATCTTTTTTGTTTGGCAGATCATTGATAAACATGGAAATGTCTGCATCTTTGATGAAACGACCTTCCTCTGCACGAAGTTTTACTGCGGTATCATCGGTGATGACATACTCTCTTCCATCCCCTGCAATATGATTGTACACCCCAAGCTCCAACGCCTGTAAAAGTGTGGACTTTCCGTGATATCCACCACCCACGATCAATGTGATTCCTTCCGGAATTCCCATTCCCGTGATGGTTCCCTTATGCGGAAGTTCCATGGATACCCGCAGACTGTCCGGCGATGAAAATGCGACCGAATCTCTCATTGGTCTGGAAGAAATTCCGCTCTCACGCGGCAGAATAGCTCCATCTGCAACAAATGCTACCAGATGTTTTTCTTTCAACTGGCTGCGGATTGCCTCCTGATCTTCTGCGAGCGCAATCACTTTCTGCAAACGTTCTTCACTTAAATTTTTAAAATAGAACGACTGCTGCACACAGGCCGGAAGATAATCAAACAGGATCTTTTCCAGCTCCCGGGCGTTGATGGTTCTTCCATTTGCCGGAAATCCGACCGAAAAACGTGCGATCAGATATTTTTCTCCAATCTCACATGCAGTCCGTTTTAACACTTCCTGTCCGCATCGTGTAACCGAAAGTAATCCGCTTTTTCCGGAACCCTTCGCTTTAAACGTATAGTGTGCGACCTGACGCTCAAACTGTCTGGTCAGTTCATCTGCCAGAGCCGTCTTTGTCAGGTTATCTTTTGTGCTCCATTCCGGAAACTTCGCATCCCGCAGCGGAACCTCTATACGCACATGTGAGGGAGCCGCAAACGGATCTCCCTGCACATGATCGATATGAATTTCATAGCCTTCGAACTGATAGCTGCCCCGCAGTCCTTTATAAGCCGGGTAGCTTTTGTGATCGATATTTCTTAACTGGTTCTGTAAATCTCTTGCTGTCTGCATTTTGTTCACTCCTACTGATGCCGCTGTTCTTTTTTCTTAAGCAGTGCCGAAGTATCCAACTGTTGTTCTTTGGGTTTCTTTTTCTTCTCCTTCGGCGCTTTCTTTGGCTTTTCCTTTTTCTGTTGCGGTATCTCTTCTTCGGATGGCTGTTCGGTTTTTGGCACATCCTTTGTCTTCGTAGAAAGTATAGCCCTGTTCTTTTTCTGCGTCCAGTGCTTTTTTATAAACGCATACAACTTCGTATCTGTCGGTACGAACGAGAAGCGGCGGAATGCCACATCCAGTACAAACCACAAAATGGCAAGGATCAAAAGCCACCGGGTCAGATCATATTTCGCCTTTGCGGAAGCTTTCAGTTTCTTCCACAGCGAATCATTTGCTGTAATGGTTTTTCCATATTGCTTTACAAATGCTTTAAATTTTTCATTGGTCAGTGCAAACTTATATTCATCGGAATATTGCACGACCGCCGCCGCTGTCAATGCGTTTTCAACCGTATCTTTGTTCATACGACGCACACTCAGGTTGTAAATTCCTGTCATGTCCGTATCGATTTTTGCCTCGTACACGCCCGGTGCACTGCCCTGCAGCTTTGCAGTCTGCGTCTTGCCATCCGGATCGGTATATACCGCCTCCACTTTGGTTTTCTCGTTATATTCACTGGCGTGATAGGTCACGGTTGTTGTGCCGTTTGCAGTCGATACATCTATGGTATCTCCCTCTGATGTATTTCCCACACTGTAATCCACAATGCGCTTCCACAGCTGCACATAATCCTCAGCCCCCGCATATGCTTTCGTCCATTTGTTTGTGACATCGGTATTCCATGCAACCGTATGGCCCAGACCATACTGCATAACAGAAAGAACCGGATCATCTTTATCGGAAGCAAGCAGGACATTCGCATTGCTCTTTGGTGTAGCGCTGACATATCCGCTGATCTGTGGCCATCCATCTGCAAAAAGACCTCTTGTGACAGCATTGCTGCTGTTTACGGAAAGTGTAAATGTGCCATTCTGCAGATACGTCTCTCCGCTTAAGAATACTTCTCTTGCAAAAATCTTTGGAATGTCGGTGGAAATATCCGAATAATAATATCTTCCTCCACAACCCTCTGCGAGTTTTTCCAATAAAGAAGTGTCCGAGTCTGCGCCCACAGCTACCGTAGATAACGTAATTCCCGACTGCTTGCATGGTCCCATGACATCCATAAAATTTGTAGTTTCTCCCTGACCATCCGTCAGAAGAACAACATGCTTGATTTCTGCATCACAATCTTTCACTGCTTCCACTGCTGCTTTGACCGCCGGTTTGATTGTTGTTCCGCCACCTTCCGGAATCGTTTCAATCTTTTCTTTAATTCCGTCTTTGTCTTCTGCTTTGGTAATCGGAACAACCCATGAATAAGTGTCATCAAACGCTACCACGCCCACATAGTCCTTATTCCGAAGTTCTGTTACCGCGTTTTCAGCTGCCGCTACCGCAAGATCCAGATTCGTCTCCCCGTCATCCACGATCTCGGACATACTTCCGGAATGATCGATGACCATGACCATTGCCATGCTCGGAGATTCATTGGTGCCCCGCGGTTCCATATCTACCGGAAGGAGTGTTTCCAGTTCCGTATCCCGGTAACCGCCCAACGCAAAACTTTCTTCTCCGCCACAACAGATCAGACCACAACCATAATCTTTTACATACGTGTCCAGATTATCCAAAAACTTCTGCGGAAGATCCGTGCGGAATACATTGTCCAATACAATGCTTTTGTACGCAAGCATATCGTTTAACGATTCCGGTGCATTAATTGCAGATACTGTCTGGAAATTACATCCTGCCGCACGCAACAGTTTCTCATAATTGCTACTGTCCTCATCCATACCGGATACGACCAGTATCTTTGGCACGCTGTGAATTGCCGCATAAGCATAATAGTCATTGTTCTCTTTGCAGGTATCGCCTTTTGCCACAACCCGCACCGTAAAACTTTCCGCGCTCTCGCCGGAGACTTTCTGTTTTAACACAAACGAATTGGCTCCCTTGTTGAGATGAACTTTCGTTTCCGATTTCATCATGGAACCGCGGAGCACCTGAAGTCTGGCATCTATATCATAATTGCTTTGCACATTGACCGTCATGGAATAAGAATCCCCGGCATACAGATATCCCGGCATCTGCACATTTTCAATATACGTATCTTTCCCCACGGAAACATCATACAATATGGACAAAAGCTCCACCTTTTTGGATACCAGCGCAGAAGCTGTGCTTTCGATATTTCCTTTTGTTTCCTTTCCGTCGGTAAGGATTACCAGGCGGCCGGCTGCATTCTCCGGTATCATCGAAAGGCCTCTGGAAACTGCGTCCTCGAGATTGGTTGCCGTCTCATCCACCGCAGACATCATGCCGGAAAAATTCTTCTCCTCGGAAACGAACTGTTCCACCAGCGAATTTTTACCGAATGCCACAATTCCATACTGATTGTCTTTTGGCATCTTTGCGATCATTTTCTTTAAATCGGCATCCATCGCCTCTGCATTCTGTGCATTACTTTTTGACAGATCTACCAGAAAAATGGTCGTATTCTCCGCATTTCGTTTATTTACGGAAAATCCAAACAGTGCCAATACCACAAACAACGCCGTCATAATACGCACAATCAGATAAAATTTTCCACGATAGCGCATCTGGCGTACATAGACAATCCACTCAAGAACGAGAAGAATTATGATCAACACCAGAATGACATTGCGCAATTGTTTTTTTACAATTATTTTCTGTGACGCGCTTTTTACCCCGGCATCCTCTGCTGTTATTCTTCCGTCAGACTGTGTATCCGTCGCAAAATGCACTACATAAGATTCTTCTTTTTTGTCTGCTTTTACCGTATACAGGCCGGCATACGTGGTGTCTGTCGCAAGTGTGCTTACATCAAAATCTGCCTGCGGATGAAACTGAACTTTTTCTCCCGCTTCATACTGACTTTGCGCCAGAAGCGAACTGTCCGAAAGATAACTCAATGTGTTTGACATAAACACCGGAAATTCTGCTGCTAAAGCAAAATCCGATTCACGGATATCAAATCCAACAACGACAACACGGACACCGTCCTTTTGTCCATAGTAACCGGCACAGGCATCACCTGCCCATAAAAATCCGGTTCCCCAGGATGGAACATCATAGGTATAAGTTTCATTGACTCCAATCGCAAATTCACTGATTCCGTAAGTCAGCTCCGTATCACTTACCGTAAGACTAACTTTCTTTTTGGTACCGGTTGCCTGTCCATCCGCAAATACCAGCCGGTTGACTGCCGGATGCTGCTTGGCGGAAGTATCTGCATCATAAATGCAGACGGTATCTTTTTTGACATCCAGATCACTTTCCTTTTCTGATTTCGGAAGTGTCTGTGAAGTCACCGCCTGGTATGCTTTCTCAATGTACGTATTTCCCTTGCCCACAAGTACTGCAGAGACAGCATTGGCAGATTCCGCAATGGCATAACACTCGTTGTCCGCTTTGAGGGAGTCTTTTGCATTGCTTCCCTCAAAAGCAATATTGGCAGCTTCTGTATGCAGTGGTTTTCCATTCCAATCCACATCCTCAAACAGACAGGTATAGGACTCTCCCGCATCAATGGAGATCTGCCGGACAGAAATCACATTCTTTTTTTCGTACAGGCTTACTTCAAGCGTAGCTTTGCTGTCACTGTAGTTCGTAAAACCGGCTGCAATATCGTACCCTTTCTCACTTTTTGCATAAGACAGAAAATCATTCGAAACATTCGAAGTCACCTCTCCCATCACACGGATCTGTGCGGAAAAAAGAGAGGTTAATTCTTTTGTATCTGCTGCGCCGACTCCATCCGTCATAACGATGACATCATTTTTCTTTTTTCCCTCGGCATCCGTCACAAGCGTCTGTACTGCTGATACTGCATCCTTCAAATCACCTGCGGTATCTGTGGCTTTCGTCCGGTCGAGTAACCGATACAGGCTTTTCTTATCCGATGAGGCAACCGCAAGAAGATTACTTCCGGTTCCATCATTTGTGATGATAGAAAATTTACCATTATCGGATGAGGCAATGTCACTTTTGATTTCTGCAACTGCCTGTGCAAGTCTGGTCTCTCCGTCTGCGTTCTCATGCTGCATGCTGCCGCTGGTATCCAACACATAGACAACATTTCCGCTTCCGGTTCCGCCCTTTCGGATGTATGGTGACATCAGTGCCAGCACCAGAAGCAATATAATCACGATCTGCAGGTACATCAGCAGATTATGAATAAATTTTTCCAAAAATGTTTTTGACTGCTGGTTCTGGTATAGTTTCTTCCACAAGAGATTCGAAGAAATCTTATACTCTTTTCCCTTAGGAACCAGCAGATATAAAACAATGATGATCGGTACCGCAAGCACGAATGCAAGCGGCCATAAACTTTCAAATATCATATAACACCCTTAAATCCTCAAATACAAGCTGATTTCGATCCCGCGTCGTATCACAGAGGACATAAGTTCCTCCGTTTCGCACGCCCTTTTTCATGCGGGACACCAAAGCCTGCAGCTGGTTTTCGTATGCTTTGATCGAACGTGCATCCATCGTGATACGCAGCTTGCTTTCACTTTCCATATCAATCAGATTCAATGTTCCTTCCATACTGACATGAAGTTCTTCTCCGCAGAGTGTCTGCAAAATTACCGGACGCTGTCTGCAATACAGAAGATACTGCATCATTTTTTCATATTGTTCGTTCTCTTCCTCCAGCAATTCTTCCTGCAAAAAATCACTGATAAGCACAGTGATCCCCGGTCCCTTTCTCTGCATCTGTTTTAAAGCAGCAAACATATCCACACTTCCGGAATACTCCAGACTTTCCAGCCACCTGAGTACTTTTGGAAAAGCATTTTTTCCACCGGAAACATTGTAAGGACGCTGCATATTTTTCATATCATAGATCATGACACGATCCATGTTATTCAATGCAAGATATGCCATCACCGCTCCAAGAAGACTTGCCAGCTCCCACTTTGGTTTCTGTCCGTAATTCATGGATTCACTGGTATCCAGAAGAATCGATACCACCGATTCTTTTTCTTCCATATATTCCCGGATATACATCTTGTCCAGTCTGGCATACACATTCCAGTCTAACCGACGCAGATCATCTCCCGGCATATATTCCCGAAAATCTGAAAATTCCGCGGAAATTCCCTTCTGTACAGACTTGCGGTTTCCCGACATATTCAGAGAACTTTTGTGATTCACCGCCAGACAAAAGCGGGACAGCATATCATAAAATTCCGAATTAAACATATAAGCTCTTTTCCTTTGCCTCGATGATCTGTGCAATCACGGTATCCGCAGATACCCCCTCTGCAATTGCATCAAAACTTAACAATATTCTGTGCCGCAATACCGGATAAGCTACGCTTTTGACATCCTCAAACGATACATTAAATCTGCCTTCCATAAACGCACGTGCCCTGGCACTCCGGATCAGTGCCTGTGCCGCACGTGGACTTGCACCTTCTTTGATATAAGCACTTTCTTCATGGGTAGCCATCACCAAATCTAATATATAATCCATGACCGCATCTGCGATCGGAATCTGTGCAACAAATGCTCTGGCCTGTTGCAGCCCTGTGGCATCCATCACTTTTTCAATCTGTGGTTTTTCTGTATTTTCTGTCAGATTTACAATGCCGCGAAGTTCCTCTCTTGTCGGAAATTCTACCATGACTTTAAATAGAAAACGATCCAGCTGTGCCTCCGGCAACGGATAAGTTCCCTCATTTTCGATTGGGTTCTGCGTTGCCAAAACAAGAAACGGCTCTTCTAATTTGTGGCTGTCGTTTCCAACGGTAACCGTATGCTCCTGCATGGCTTCTAACAGTGCCGACTGTGTCTTTGGTGTGGCACGGTTAATCTCATCTGCAAGTACAAGATTTGCAAAAAGCGGGCCTTTTTCAAAGCGGAAGCTGCTCCCCTTCTCGTCCCTTACCATAATATTGGTACCAGTCACATCACTTGGCATAAGATCCGGTGTAAACTGGATACGCTTAAAAGATAACTGGAATACTTCGCTGATCGTACGCACGAGCATGGTCTTTCCAAGTCCCGGCATACCTTCTAACAATACATTTCCTCCCGCAAGTAATGCCAGCATTACCTGTCGGATAATTTCTTTTTGTCCAATAATGCCCTTGCCGATTTCTTCCTCACAGGCTTTTACATTCTGCTGACATAATTCTAACTCTGTCATAACTCCTCCTTATTCGTTCAGGTTCTTGAAATAATCTTTGATCACATTTTCCATTCCACTCGGATAACGCCCCGATGAAATTCCTTCATATGCATTCTTTGTATAATCCGCAATCACGGAATCAAGGCTCACATGATCTCCTTCCCAGGTAAGACCATTCTGCGCCCGGTAGTAATCAGAATTGTTCTTTCCGGTTTTGTCCCCATGCAGGGAGCTGTCATCACCGACTTTATTGGGAACGGTAACATAATCATGCGCTGTAGAGCTCGAACCGGTTCCTCTTCCGCTTCCCTTTCCGCTGCCGCTTCCGTTACCGTTTCCATTGCCATTCCCGTTTCCCTGGCCATTGCCATTTCCGCTGCCACTTCCATTACCGTCGCCATTTCCCTGGCCATTGCCGTTTCCGTCGCCGTCTCCGTCGCCATTTCCATTTTCCGTCGAGTTTCCATCCCCGGAAGTGTTATTTTCATTATTGCCGTCACCGGAAGATGACTGGGAATCTCCATTATTGTTGCTGCCATCTGCAAGCTGACCATTTGCACCGGCAGTATCATTTCCATTCGAAGAACCACCTGTCTGACCACTTGCCGCCTGTGCAATCTGCTGTGCTTCCTTCACACCAATCTTCGATGGATCGATACCAGTCAGGCTCTGTGCCGTCTCCTGATATTTGAATTGCAGCCGCTCATTTGCCGATGCCAGTTCCTGTGCACTTTCTACCTGATCCAGTTCCTTTTTTGACATCTCCAGGGACTTCATCAATTCCTGCAATTTTTTCTTTTCCTCAGCCGAAAGTGATTTCGTATCAATGTCCTCCAACGCATCCATAACCGAGGACAATTCTTTTTTCTTTTCCTTGATTTCCTGTTTGAGCGCATGCAGCTCCTTCGCCTGCTCTTTCGCAACCGACGGGACCATTGCCAGAGTGCATACACATACAAGAGAAAAAATGAAAGCCAGCAGATGTCTTGTATTTGGCCGGATAGGAATACAGATATTGTTCTCGTTTTCTTTTAACATCTGTACCGCATCGTTTCTCTGTAATTTTGTGAATGCATCTTCTTTATCCAGATTTTCGTAAGCGGTCAATGTGCGCTCCTGCAAGCCGAAGCTATCCAGTTTTCTTGCAGCCGCTTTTTCATCGGCCCATGTCATTAGCGCGCGAACAATTCCAACCAGACATCCGATTCCTATACAGCCTGCTGCAAAATAGTTCGCATAGTAAAACGGGACAAACAAAGAAATGCCTTCCACCAATACTGCAGCCAATGCTCCAAAAGAAATATAGTATACACAATTCTCCAGGATTTTTGCCAGATTTAATTTGTGCCTGCAGTCTTTAATTTTTTGTTTCAGGTACGTTGTTTCTTCCATCTACAAGCTCCTTTGCTTTTCTGTGTGAAATCGGCGTAATACGTTTTGCTGCAATCCATAAAAACAGCAGCGAAATCAATATATAAACAATTGTAGATACTATCATCCAGTGATTTCCGGTACCAAGCCAGTGCATAAAGCCCTTCTTTGTGCCGGATGCATAAAGCCATCCGCTCTCTTCTATAAAAGAGAAACCTGTCATCGTAAGTTCAACAAATTCTGCCAGATAAATAAATGGATTTGCAAGCATCAGCAGACTCCAGAGACTTGCGGTTGTCTGATAACCGCTGACAACCTCCCATACCAAATACGGAACGACTGTAAGTACAAAAAAGCATGCATAAATGCCGTATGAAAAAATCACACCACTGATGGTCTTCTTACACAAGGACGAACAAAGGATTCCGATACTTGCTGCAAAAAACGATACAAGAAGTGCCAGTGCAAAAAACCAGAACAGATAACTCCAGGACATACCACCGATAACAAAAGTAAGTGCCATAACCGGCAGACTTGCCACAATAAAGAACAGCCCCTGCACTACGGCAATCCCTACTTTTCCCATAATGATTGAAAATGGTGTCATACTTGTTGTCATCATAATATCAAATGTCTGGCGTTCCTTTTCTCCTGAAATCGCAGATGATGTCTGCACCGGAATCACAATTGCAATGATCATAATCTGCGTGATTGCCAGCACCGGATACAGCGACACGATTTTGCTGTATACATTAGAATCATCGTAAATACTTTGATTGCTGATAAATAACAGCGCAATAAAAAATACACCCGCAAGGATTGCTTCATATGCAAAAATCCCCCATGCCATCTTCATACTGCGAGCCTGTACTTTGATATCTTTTTTAACAATTGGATTCAATCGCATTCTCTGCACCTCCTGTCAGCTCCATAAACAATGCCTCTAAGTTTCCTTCCTGCGTATGGAATCCTGTCACAAGAATTCCTCTGCCGATCAGTTCCGCAATCAGCTGTGCGATTTCCATCTGCGTCAGACTGTGGAAAATGCGGATTTCCTTTTCACCCACAGATTCTACTTTGACATTTACATGTTCTTTTAGCATACGCACTGCCGGTTCCATATCGCCTTCTATAGTGATGATAATCTGATTTTTTCCGAACACCTGACTCATGACATCATCAATCTTTCCGGCTATCACCAGATGACCGCGGTTCATGATACCGATACTGTTACACATCTCAGAAAGTTCGGAAAGAATGTGGGAACTGATCACAATCGTCTTTCCCATACTCTTTAAATTCAAAAGAAGCTCTTTCATCTCCACTCTGGCTCTTGGATCCAGACCGGAATTCGGTTCATCTAACACAAGCAATGCCGGATTATGAATCAGCGCACGTGCCACACAAAGTCTCTGCTTCATACCACGGGACAACGTATCCACATATACTTCCTTTTTGTCGGACAAGTTTACAAGTTCCAGCAGATCATCTGAGATTTTTGCAATATCACGGGAACTCATACCATACATGGAACCATAAAAATCCATATACTCTGTCACTTTTAAATTGTCATACACACCAAAGAAATCCGGCACATATCCTATCTGTTTTTTTATGTCCTTTGGATTTGAAAGCGCATCAATGCCATTGATCTGAATGCTTCCGGATGTCGGTGGCATCAGCCCGCAGACCATACGGATGGTTGTTGTTTTTCCAGCACCATTCGGTCCGACAAAGCCAAACAGATCGCCTTTTTCAATATGAAGATTCAGATCATTGACTGCCTGAAATTTTCCATAATTCTTATATAAATGATTAATTTGCAGCATTTTCGTCCTCCTTTACAAGCGAATACAGACATCCATAGGAGGTCTCAAGACAATCGCTCTCCACTGTCTTATCATAATTTCTTACTGCACCTGCAACAATAGTCTCTTTATCTGCTGCCTCGTTCCTTGCATCCACTAATCCAATATACAAAGTAGCCAGATAATCATAGTCATCATCTTCTCCTGTGGAACTTCCATAATAATCCACCATGTTATAATACATATCGTCCATATAATCGACTGTAAACTGATTTACCACACGCTTTTCCTGCAAAGCCTGCTTCAGATTCAGAGTCTCTCCTGCTTTTACATTGCTTATAACATACATATAATTTCTGGAAAGTACCGCCATATATGGAAAATCATAGGAAGTATTATTGTAAATGGTTCCTTCCTGTACTTTATCCGAAAAATTCAGATCTTTCACTTCAATTTTTCCAACAGCTTTTCCACTTCCTGCTGCAAACAGATAGCCTGTATCAAAACTCTCCTGCGGACGTATGCCTAAATGCAGTCCGTCTGCTTCATAACAGACAGATGTTTTGTATTTTTTCTGGTCGTTCACTGCATTACCTGATCCGGTCATTTGGGAACCTGCATAAGTATAATTATCTTTCAGGCGGAAACTCCATTCCTTTTTGCTGGAATGATAAGCAGAATAGTAGGTATGCACTTCTGCCTTTTTATTTCCTGTCTGCTGTACGTTTACAGCATATACTTTCGGTTCTGTTACATTCAGCGAATGACCGATAATATAAACAAATGCAACAAATAAGATTCCAAGTGCCGGTGCTGCGATCCAGTACCACTCACTGTGCTTTGTTTTGCGCAGAATAAGATACAAAACAGGTCCTACTGCAAACACATAAATAATGATCAGGATTTTCAGCCAGTTAAAATCAATATCCGTATTCGTCTGATCAATAACATTCATTGCTGACTGTCCGTTATAAATACATGTTTCATTCTGATAATTGTACGAACTTTCTGCTATTGACTGACTTTCATTATAAATGGAGCTTACTACATTGGCATCAGCCTTCTGCATCTCATCCTCGCACAACGACATATATAATACCATCACAGAACCATATCCATAGTTTTCCAGGAATGCTGGATTATCGCCACTTTCATACCCTGAAGCAGAATTTAAAATCAATTCTGTCATTTCCATATTGGAAAGATCAATTCCCGCATCTTTATAAGAATAATAACTATCCTGCTGCACTCTTGATGAGACACGTGTAACCTCCCCTTTCCTGCTTGTTTTCTGTGCTGTTATATCAATAAAACCAGGATCAAATGCTTCTGCTGTTTCTTTGACATAAGAACCGGTTCCAATGATGAGCCAGCCTCCATCATCCACCCAGTCCTCAATTGCTTTTCGCTGCTCTTTGCTCAGACTGCTGACATCATACTGATCAATAACAAGATAGTACAATCCATCCAGAGAGTCCTCCAATGTATCTGCATTCAATTCCTGCAATACAACCGGCTGTTCTTGTTCATAAATAGCGTAATCTTCTCCACCCATATCCAGATATCTCAGCTTATCATAATGATCCGAAAGTATACCTACACGAAAACCTTTTTTCTCCTGATTTCCCAGTAGATCCTTCAATGCGATAGATGCGACTTCTTTCTCATCTTTATCTAACAAAATGAGATAGCCTTTCCCTCTGCAATCCTGCACATTCAACTCCGGGACCGTCAGCGTATACTGCTTTTTGCCATTTGCCGGCAAAATAATTGGCATATCAAATGCACAATGTGTATCCTCTGCATCCGCTTTAAATATCACACGGGAAGTTCCTTCGAAATCAACTCCATGATTCTCTAAGCTCACCTGATAGACATACGCATGATTTTCCTCTTTTAAAAGTGTTACCTCTCCGGAAAAAACACCCGTATCCTTTGTTTCTGCTGCGATATGCTGCGGACATGTCACAAGTCCAATACACAACAGACATACAAGAATAACTCCTGTTAGAATTTTTTTCATAACGTCCTCCTTTTTAAGTTCCGTATTCAATTGTAATCATAGCATACCTGCATCGTAAAATGTATGAAATTCAGCTGTCATTTTCTTTAAGATTTTATGAAGTTAAAAAAAGAGACCGTCTTACGACAGTCTCCAAACCTTCACTTTATTCATTTTTTGCTAATCTTCTATTCGTTCCCGCGAAAAATTACATTGCGATATTTATTCAGTACTTTCAGTAACAGACTTCCCAGAATACATACAGAAATAATCTCACCGATTCCTACCGTAACCACGTTAAAAGGAATCGACCAGTCAACACCATTGTAAACCGTCTTAAATCCGTATCCATAACGCAGAACCCACGGAACAATAACCATGTTTGCAATAACCGGTGGAAGCGTACATGCAAATTTGTGCTTACGCAACAGATACGTACCTACCGCTCCGATCAATGTTGCAATACTTCCAAATACAATATCCCAGATGATAGCTCCTGTCATCAGGTTCGCTGTCAGACATCCGATCCAGAGTCCCGGTATCGCTGCCGGTGTAAAAAACGGAAGGATACACAATGCTTCTGAAAATCGTACCTGAATACTGTAGGAAGATAATCCAAGCGCATTG